>OGEQ01000850.1_pt1 | contig 29013 bp, 44 predicted proteins | sample 1570731 | NCBI WGS metagenome assembly OGEQ01 (sample SAMEA2582132, study PRJEB24529) | metagenome | biome: Human gut stool | place: China | collected 2011
AAGTTTACTGACGAGCGGGAGATTACTTCCGCTCGTCTTCATTTAGTAGCGCAAACTTTGAGGACTCTTTATTTCCTTATTCGGTATAGCGGAGGCGGCTGTCAATTCGACATAATTTTCTTGTGATACTTTACCGTACATGAGCATTACATCAGGGAATCTATGCGCATTTTTCTCATGTTTGTCATGTGCATGGTGGTAAGTATTTTATGGGCGAAAAGTACGGGACAAATGGCGGTTTTTCTCATTGCTATCGGAATTACAGTCCTTATAGTGCTGCGGATGGTGACCATTGGCAGCAGAGAATTTCGCAATGCCTTTGCGGACTTATATCCTCCCAGACAGGAGCAAATCATTGTGGATTATTTGCAGCCCCATACCATTTATCGGCTCTTTGGCGGGGAAGTTCATATGCTTTCCGATACTATGGTCTGCCGGAGCGGTGCAAAACTGCTGCTCATACTGCCGGAGGAGGTGGATGTGATCAAGACCATGAAATACAGCGGAGAAAGCGCTTTTGTCCGCGGCGTTTGGATCACAACGGATACCATGAAAAAATATCGGCTGGAATTTACGGCAGGACAGCAGCAAAACATCAAACATATCGTCATGTGGCTGAAGCACAAAAAGCGGGAGATTACATGGCAGTGAAATTCCTGATAAAAAAGAAAGCTGAAATCTTTGCAAAAGGATTCCAGCTTTTTTATCGTTAAGGGATTATATTTTTGGGGGTTGTTTGTAGCTCATTCTTGGTGCTGGGAAAGAAAGCTTTCCAAAGACTTTTGAAATGCTGCGTCCTGCTCTGGTGTGCGTTTTTTGATGTGACCGCCTCGGCTTTTTTTCTGGCGGCGCATTTCCCGGGAAATATGACGTTCAAAGAGCATACGGTCAATGGTGTCGTTGCCGTAGAAAAAACCGTTGGGATGGAGCACTACGGCACCTTTTGTGAGAAACAGAGTGGCAAGACCATAGTCGGAGGTGACGCACAAATCTTGTTTCTGCGCCAGATTTGCCAGCACCAGATCGGCACTGTCTGCGCCTTTGTCTACGGTTTTGACGGTGACAAAAGGTTCCTCATAGAAAAGCTGGTGGGCAACGTCGCATACCATCAGTACTTCTTTTTCATATTTTTTTGTAGCCCTGACGATGATTTCTTTTACGGGGCATGCGTCTGCGTCAACAAGGATTTTCATTTTTCTTCTCCTTTCTGGGGAGATGTCAGTGCGCGCCGGAAATAGAGCACATCATCCATGGGATTTTCGTAATAGGCAGAAATTTCTTCAAATCCGTTTCTGCGGTACAGGCGGATGGCGCTTTCCATAGGCAAGAGGGTATCCAGAACCATTTCTTCATATCCATCTGCTGCTGCCAGATTTACGATTTCTGTCAGCAAAGCCTGTCCTACGCATTCTTTGCGATAATCAGGCAGCGCATACAACCGCTTCATTTCACAGTGGGAAGGGGAATGGCGGCAGTAAGCTACGCAGCCCACAACGTCACCATCATCCGCAACCGCTGCCAGAAGCCTGCCTGCGGGAAAGCCATATTTTTTCTGAAGGTCTGCCAGTTCTGCGTTGAGATTTTGAAAAGATAAATCTCGCCCCAGACTGTCGGTATATGCTTGAATCAAATTTTTGACTTCTGTCAAATATGTAAAACCATCTGTAATTTTCATGGGAACAACTCCTTTGAAAACGATTTTTCTTTATTATATGATAGAGGCGGTTTTTTCACAAGAGATGGAATGGGACTTTACGAATGGAGGGAAGATAAGTATAATGAGTACGTCAAAAGACTTTTGACAGAAAGGAACATGCTTATGAAAAAAGAACAATTGATTTGCCGCGGCTGTGGAAATGGATGTTTTCTGGAAGCGGTACATGATGGAGATACATTGATAGAATTGGCGGGAAATAGTTGTGACGGCGGACGACGCTACGCCACAGAACAGCTTTTGCGGAATTATTTGCAGACAGTTTTGCCTACGGTTGACGGCAGAGAAGTGCAGGTCATTTCCAGAGAGAAAGTATCTCAGGCCATCCGTTTGCGCTGTCTGAAGGCACTGGAAGGCATCGTGCTGGAAACGCCTGTGATCAAAGGAGAAATGGTGCTTTGTGATGCAGCAGATACTGGCGTGGATATTGTAGCGGCGGAGAATTTGTTTTAAGAGGTGAGGAAAGTGGTACGGTTTTATGGAGAAAAACCATATAGAGCAGCAGTGATCCATGGCGGCCCCGGGGATATTGGTGGTATGCAGCCCGTTGCGGAGCATTTGGGTAAGATGTTTGGCGTCATGGAACCCATACAGTCGCAATATACTACCATTGCATTGGTTATGGAACTGCGTCGGCAGCTGGGTCTTCACATCAAAGAACCTATCACTCTCATTGGTCATTCTTGGGGCGCATGGCTGTCTTTGTTAGTGGCATCTTGTTATCCCTTTTTGGTGGAGCGGGTGATTCTGGTAGGATGTCCACCATTAGAAGAAATCTATGCGGGCCATATCCATGAACGGCGAATGAAACGCCTGTCCAAAGAAGAACAGGAACGTTTTGTATGGTATATGAACCATATGGCTGCTATTTCTGAAGATGGATGGGAAGATCTGCGTCAATTGATGATAAAGGCAGACCATTATGCCCAGAAACCTAATGCAGCGTCCTATGTGCATTTGGATGGACAAATGTATGAAAGGGTTTGGCCGGAGGCCATAGCCATGCGCCGCAGCGGAGATCTGATGCGGTATATCCAGTCCGTTGCCTGTCCCATACATATCATCCATGGAGATTATGACCCCCATCCTTTAGAGGGCATCATCAATCCTTTGGACAGTCTGTGTATTCCTTATCGTTTGCAGATATTGCAAAAATGCGGACATGCACCTTTTGACGAAAAATTTGCGGAAGAACGGTTCTATCAGGTTTTGGAACAGATTTTGCGCAGTTAAAAAAACGGAAATCTCCTTAGGGGACTTCTTCATAAGAAAACAAAACAAGCTGAAATCCTTATGTTCATAGAGGAGTTCAGCTTGCTTATTTTTATAAGATTTTATTTGATATTTTTTTTCTGAAGACAGTCGTCGCGATTTCCCTTAAGAAACCAAGAAAAAGGAAAACCAGTGTTTTCTTAAGGGGAGCCTGCTTTGTCATAAAAGAAGATTTCCGTTATTTTTATGGAAAAATCAGAAGCCCATGTCTTCGCCTACCAGAATCACTTTGATTCTCTTAGCGGGGCGGCAAAGGCGTGTGATGAGGATTTCATTGCAGATACATTCTTCGGAAGTGCAGTTGTGGCATCTGCCTGTGGTCGCGCAGGGTGTTTTGCCCATAAAACGCATGCTGTTGACAGGTGCGGCATAACCGCGGATACGTTTTACGGCAGCGTCTACGTCTTTGGCAACTTTATTCATGCCGCAGATGACGATGACGTTTTTGGGGCCAAAGCAGATGGCAGCAACACGGTTGCCTGTGCCGTCGATGTTGACCATGATACCATCTTCGGAAATAGCATTTGTGCTGGTCAGGTAGTAGTCCACCAACAGGCCTTTCCGATGCAGTTCAGCAATTTCAGCGGGGTTTTTGCCCAGATCGCGGTCGATGACTTCGTAATCGCCTTCATGGAGGGCTTTTGACAGACCCATTTCACGAATGGTTGTGGAACCACCCCAGGATACGGAGCTTTTTTCGGGGATCAGAGATACCGCTTTTTCCAGCGCTTCTGCCGCTGTGGGACAGTAATATGCTTCAAAGTGACGTTTTTCCAGATTTTCAACCAGTGTTTTGCCTAATAATTCATTGCGTAATTCCTTTGGTGTAGCCATGGAACAAGACTCCTTTCCAGATGTAAATTCTTTTGTAAACAGTTTTATTTTAGCACAAAGAGGAAAACAGGCATAGCTTTTTTTATTTTTTTCCAAAAGTCATCTGTTTTTCTTGCAAAAGCCGAAGGTGCTGGTTTATCATAGAGATACTGAGGTTTTGAAGTAAGGAGAAGAAGTATGGCAAAATATATCGAAAGCGCGCAGAATCGGCTGGTGAAACGGCTTCATGGCTTGAAACTGCGTAAAAATAGAGAAAAAGAACAGGTTTTTGTGGCAGAAGGCATTCGTTTTGTGGGAGAAATTCCAAAGGACTGGCCTGTGGAATGCTATGTGGTGTCCGCATCTTACGCAGCAGAACACGACATTACAGAGCTGGAGAAACGGGCGGAAGTATATGTTCTGACAGATCACTTATTTGCAGACGCAGCAGAAACGGAAAATCCCCAGGGCATTATGGCAATTTGCGGCAGAAAAGAATATGACCTTGCAGAGATGTTGGAAAAGAAAAACGCCTTTTTCCTTATGGCAGAAGAAATGAACGACCCCGGCAATCTGGGGACGGTCATCCGTACCGCCGACGCCTGTGCGGTGGATGCGATTTTCCTTTCCAAAGGCAGTGTAGACTTGTATAACCCCAAAACACTGCGGGCAACCATGGGTTCTGTGTTCCACATTCCCGTATTCCAGAACGTTTCTCTGGATGAAATGGCAACCAAATTGCGGGAAAAGGGCATTCCTCTTTATGCAGCCCACTTACAGGGCAGACAGTATCCTTATAGTCTGAATCTGCGGCGTGCATGCGCCTTCCTCATTGGCAATGAAGCCAGAGGACTGTCAGAAGAAGCGGCAGCCCTTTGTGACAGTTATGTGAAAATCCCCATGCCCGGACAGGCAGAATCACTGAATGCCTCTGTGGCAGCGGCAGTGCTCCTTTATGAAGTGGTGCGCCAGCGGCTCATTCCAAGACAGAATTAAAAAGAACAGGGAAGTACAAAATCTCAAGAGATGGATTTTGTGCCTCCCTGTTTTTGCTTTATAATATGCGATTATTGATTTTCAACTTACCGCCTTCGTAGGCTTTTTCCTCGCTGCCTGCGAATGTGGAGCGTTTCACAGTGTCCTTTCCGTATTTCATGCGAATCTGATCCATGGCAGCGTCCGCTTTTTTCTGCTTGCTCCAGTCTGGTTCCAGCAGGGAAAGCTGCACACAGCCCTCATCGCAGAGTTTGCCTGCGCGAATGCCTAAGAGCCGCAGGGGTTCGCCTTTCCAAGCATGGTCGAAAACTTCGATGGCAGTTTCATAGACGGCATTGGTGCAGTCGATGGCGTTGAGCAGTTGTTTTTGATGAGAATAAACCTGAAAATCGGATGTTTTCAGTGTGACAGCGATTTCCTGGGCGCAAAGTTTGCTGCCTCGCAAACGAAGGGCAACGGTTTCCGCAAGGGCCAGGAGGATTCTGTGGGCGGTTTCCCGGTCTGTTACGTCATAGGCAATGGTGGTGCTGTTGCCGATGCTTTTTATTTCGTGTACTTCTGTTGCTGCCGCCACGGGGCTGTCGTCCATACCGTTGGCAAAAGCGTGTAAGGTCATGCCGAAACTCTTAAATTCCAGCACCAGCAGATCTGTGGGATATTTTGCCAGATCGCCAATGGTGCGGATACCCATTTTTCGCAGTTTTGGCGCTGTGCGTCTGCCTACCATGAATAGCTCGGAAACGGGCAGGGGCCATAACTTTTTCTCCAGCTCATCAGGAAAGAGCGTAATGATCTTATTGGGTTTTTCCAATTCTCCTGCCATCTTTGCCAGCAGCTTATTGCAGCTGATGCCGATGTTGACTGTAAAGCCAAGTTCTGTAAAGATGCGCTGTTGGATAGTTTTGGCGGCTTCCAGGGGTGGCCCAAAGAGGGCTTCCATGCCTGTATATTCCAAAAAACCTTCGTCAATGCTGAATTGTTCGATGCGGTCTGAATATTCTCCTAAAAGTTGAAACATTTTTTCTGAGGAACGGGAATATAATGGAAAATCAGGAGGGATACAGACAAGCTTCGGACATTTTTGCAGTGCCATGCCTGTGGGTTCCCCAGTCTGGATGCCATATTTTTTGGCGGGAGTGCTTTTGGCAAGAATGATGCCTCGGCGGCTTTGTCCGTCACCTGCTACGGCAGAGGGGATTTCCCGCAGGTCAACGGTTTCGCCGTCTTTGAGCCGCTGGACGGCAGACCAGCTCAAAAAAGCACTGTTGACATCGATATGAAATATGATTCTGCTCATGGGAAACACCTCCTTTGATTTTTACTTTATTATAACATAGAAAGAAAAGAGAGGGGAAACTTAAAAAAACTTTCATTGTCTTACAGGGCACTTCCATTTATAATAGTAGTATGAGCATTGGCAAATCACAAGAGAAAGAATAGGTGATGACATTGAAAAACAATGGCAAAAAACTGCTGCTGGCAGGTTTGGCGGCAGGTGCGTTTTTATATTGGCAGGACAATGCACTAACAGTAACACAAATGACTTGCACCACCATGGTGCCAAAAGCATTTCATGGATACAAGATTCTGCATATTTCTGATTTGCAGAACAAAATGTTCGGCAGAAATCAGGAGCGGCTCATCTATAAAGCAGAGTGTACTGCACCGGATCTCATCGTCATTACAGGGGATCTTATTGATCGGAACAGAACAGATCTGGATGCGGCAATGGACTTGATCCGCGGTATTGTGAAACTGGCACCGGTCTATTATGTTTCCGGCAATCATGAGCACCAGTCCGGGTATTATGAAGATTTGGTGGAACTTCTGACAGCAGAAGGGGTGAAGGTGCTGGACAACGGCAAGAGCATTCTGGAAAGGGACGGCGATACCATCACACTGCTGGGATTGGCAGATAAAAGAGTAAATCCTCATTATGATAAAATTCTGGAAATGATGTGCAAAGGTCATGAGGACGATTTCAAATTGCTTTTGTGCCATCGTCCGGAGCTTTTTGCGGACTATGTGGAAAGGGAAATTCCGCTGGTATGCTGCGGTCATGCCCATGGCGGACAGATTCGTCTGCCGTTTATCGGCGGCTTATTTGCACCGAACCAGGGCTTTTTCCCCAAGTATACAGAAGGTATGCACCGGGCTGGGAAAACTTCCATGGCGGTCAGCCGCGGCTTAGGCAACAGCACATTCCCTTTCCGTATCTTCAACCGTCCGGAATTGGTTGTGATCACTCTGTATCATAAAGGGGAAACAGACTATACAGAAACCACAACGGTATGATATACTGTTAAATGATTCTATCAATTTATAAAGAAAGAAGGAAAATGACATGGCAAAAAATCCTGTTGTAACATTTCAGATGAAAGACGGCGGCGTGATCAAAGCGGAACTGTATCCCGAAATCGCGCCTAACACAGTAAACAATTTTATCTCTCTGGTAAACCACAACTTCTATGATGGTCTGATTTTCCATCGTGTTATCAGAGGCTTCATGATTCAGGGCGGCTGCCCCGACGGCACTGGCATGGGTGGCCCTGGCTACACCATTCGCGGTGAATTTGCTTACAATGGCGTGAAAAACGACCTGAAACATACCGCAGGCGTACTGTCTATGGCACGCGCAATGCATCCCAACAGTGCAGGTTCTCAGTTCTTCATCATGCATGAAAACGCACCTCATCTGGATGGTCAGTATGCAGCTTTCGGTAAAGTCATTGAAGGTATGGATGTAGTAAATCGCATTGCAGAAACAAAAACAAGCCGCGGTGACAGACCTCTGGAAGATCAGGTAATGGAAAAAGTAACTGTGGAAACATTTGGTGAAACATATCCCGAACCTGAAAAAATGTAATTTGTATCAAAAAGCCGGAACATGTTTTGAACAGTTCCGGCTTTTTTATGGAAAAGAGAAAATTTTACGAGTCAGTAACATAACGAAAAATTGGTTGTATTAGAAGTAATTATGCAAATAAGGGCAGAATCTGGTTTTAACAGATTCTGCCCTTATTGAATTCTTCATCAAAGCACCAGCAATATGTTTTATTGGGTCGTTTAATATTCTGCTGGTGAAATGACACCGATTGCTTCCGTATCATCATCGGTTGGGTTGTATAACTGGTGATAGGTTTTGGGTGGAAGATAAATGCTGTCTCCTTCATGCAGAACATGCACAGTATCATTGATGTGATATTCTAAAGTTCCCTTTGTAACAAGTACACATTCCGCTGCTTCTTCGTGGAACTGCACTTTGGAACTGCCCCAGCTTTTGGGGCCCAAACAAAAACAGATGATTTCCATTTGTGTGCAGGTGTTTTTTGTTCTGCTGAATGGTGTTACAAATTGATACTCCATATTGATATCAGCAAATCGGATTTTTGTGCGATTGTCTTTTTTAATTACAGTAACCTGCTCTTGTTCTTCCTGAGAAAACAGAGATACTATGGGGATTTCCAGTACTTTTGCAATCCGCATCAAGACAGAAAGAGAAGGGCTGATTAATTCTCGTTCAATTTGTGAAATATATCCTGGAGTGACCTCTGATTTTATGGCCAGCTCTTTTGCTGTAAGTCCTTTTTCTATTCGTGCAGCTTTTATTTTTTCGCCGATCATTTCAGTTATCCTCTCTTTCTTGTGCTTCTGTTCTATTATACTATTAACCAGAAGGATTGTAAAATAAAGTTTGTATGATAAGAGATTTTTGTGTAGAGTGCTTTTTGGCTCTGGCGCAAAAAAGATTTGCGGCCTGAAAAAAATGATGTGCATATCAAATGCCAGTATTCTGCATCTTGTGAAAAGAAGTTCTGGTGTTATTTCTATAAAGTGATTGACGATATGGTTGTGCAGGAATATAATGCAGTTAAACTATAATTCATTAAATTTATAATGACTTAACAATTAAAAATATATTGCTTTTGAGGGAAGGCTCTCTTGAAAATGTATAGAAACGGACTAGGTATGGGTGACTTTGTCGGTACCAATGGAAGCTGTTTTTATACTTGGATTCTAAAATGATGATGCTTTTTGAAAAAGGAGTCATAACGATTATTAGGAAAATAAGAGAAGAAAGCGAAGGCTGGTAAATAGATTTTGCCAGCTTATTTTATTTAATTATAATAAATTAAATTTAGATATACTATTGACTTGAAATTAATATGTATATATAATATAGCCAAATTAAATTAATTTAATTGAATACAAAAGAGAGTGAAAGAGGATTTGTCGGGGGTGACCTGAAATGAAAGAAAAGTCTATTCTGGACATTATGAAATTAGGTGGAGCGTATATTGCCTTTTGCATTGGCTCAGGATATGCGACAGGGCAGGAGATCATGCAGTTCTTTTCTGCGTTTGGCTGGAAAAGTATAGGTGCGGTCATTATATCAATGGTATTGTTTGTTTGGCTAGGCGCAACTATGATGCGGGATGGCAGAAAATTATGCTTTAAGACCGACACAGAAGTATGGAGATATTATTGTGGGAATGTTTGCTGCCACGTTTTGAATGTTTTTGTTACTTTTTTTCTGTTCGGTTGTTTTTCTATTATGATCGGTGGTGCTGGCGCGTCTTTGAATCAGTATTTTGGCATTCCTAATGTTATCGGGCGAATTCTGATGGCTGTACTTTGCCTTGGTACAGTTATGCTGGGACTAAACAAATTGGTTGATATTATTGGATTGATCGGGCCTGTCATTATTGTATTTTCTATTGTCATTGGATTAGGAGCCATTTTCCTGAATGCAGACGGACTGATGCAAGTCAATGAAGTGCTTCAGGGGATTGAGGTTTCGGCTTCTTGCTCCAATTGGGCTTTTTCTGGAGCGTTGTATACAGGTTATATGGCAATCTTAGTCATTCCATTTTTGCTTCAGCTTTCGCAATCAGCGAAAAATACGAAAACAGCTGTTTCAGGAGGTGTTTTCGGTGGTTTCTTCTTGGTATTGGCAATTCTGGTCATGAATCTTGGACTGCTGTCTAATATCGGTGCAGTGTATGATCAGGAAATTCCAACCCTGATTTTAGCAGAACAACTTCATCCTGTTTTAGCAGGCATTTTTGCGATCATTGTGTTGATGGGGATTTTTTCAACAGCTGTTCCCATGCTTTGGATGGTATGCAGAAAAGCCGGAGAAGAAAGAACAAAAAAATATAATCTTACGTGTGTGGTTACGGTTATAGCTGCGCTGATTTTGAGTATGCTTCCTTTTACCACCTTGGTAGGCACCATATATCCTTACACCGGATATATTGGTGTGATTTTGATGATATGTGTTTTTGTCAAGCAGGTACTGACAAAAAAGGAAAAAGAAGCTTGAGCGGGAAAATAGGCTGAGAGGAGGAGCGTTATGGAATTGAGAATTAATCAGGCGATCAAAGAACATACAAAGGTGAGTTATGCCATTGAATCTTCGGGGACATTGCCTTTTGATGTGGATTGTGGAGAGGGGATTAACATTGTTATGGCACCGCCGGAAGCAATGAAAGCTTTCCAAAATCTGAAATTTGAAATGTTGCAGCCGTATCCCCATTCTGTATCTGTAAAGGATAGCATTATTACATATTGGAAGGGTTATGCAGATTTGGATTATAGAAGAATTGTCCTTTGTGACGGTTCTATCAGCAGTCTGTATTTGCTGAATCGACTTTTTCTGGAAAAAGGCGATCATGTTCTGGGATATGTACCGCAATTTACGGAATATGAAACAGATGTTGAAATGTACGGATGTCAGTATGATCAGGTTTTATTGAAAAAAGAGAGAAACTACAAATTCTGTGTGGAGGATGTTCTGGCGGCATTAAATGGACAGCATAAGCTTGTTTATTTGGATAACCCCAATAACCCAACAGGTCAGATCATTCCCTTGATGGAAATCGAAAAAATTCTGGCTGCGGCACAAAAACAGAATGTATTTGTAATTGTGGATGAGGCATATGGTGATTATATGCCAAAACAAAATTCAGCAATGCAGTTGGTAGATAAGTATGATAACCTGATTGTTGTCAAAACATTTTCCAAAGGTTTTGGTCTGGCTGGTTTGCGAGGAGGCTATCTGGTATTGCCGTTGGAACTTGTTCCTTATGTGGGTAATATTTCCAATCCGTATACGATGTCTGAGTTATCCAGAAGTGTTGCAGCCCAGACCATGAAAGACGAAGCCTTTTTGGAAGTTCTGATGGAAAAAACAGGGGAGATCAAAAGACAGTTGCTGTCGCTGCCGCTCCGGCATATTACTGCGGCAGAAACCGCGGATACTGTATCTATATGCCTCCTTACATATGACGATCCTCAGGTGGATTTGGCGGAAGAATTTGCGAAACGCCGGATTCTTGTGATTTCGGGAAAAGATTTTCATAATCTGGGGAAAAATTCTGTACGTCTGCGTGTCCCTGGAGAAGCGGACATGCCTAAGGTTTTACAGGCCTTGAAAGAAATTGATGGATTTCATTGATTTGACCCAGTGGTAGGATTTATGATGAGAGTTCTTTTATGACAATGTCATGGAAGAACTCTTTTTTATTGGCAGAAATATGTATTCAGTATAAAAGACAGAGAATAAAGCGACAAGGTTGTTTGTTTGTAAAAAATCTATAATGGTATAAAATATTTGTCTTAAACTATTTTCGTGAGTTTATGAAAAGAATGGTTTGTCCGTAATATAAATGCATTTGTTTTTCGGTGACGGTTTTTCTGTTCGAGAAAAAACGTGAAAACCGCTTTTTGCATATTTCTGGGCAAAATAGAAAGAAAATGGAAAAAATTTTTCTCTTTGATTTGTTTGGAGATGAATAATTATGTTGGTATTTTTCTAATGATTCAGACAACAGTTTAAGACAATTAATGTACTATTAAAGATACAATCTTGGTATTAAAATAGAAACATCAAATCAAAAGATAAGAGCTAAAGGAGGGATTAGCTGTGGATATAAATACTTTTCAAGAAATAATCAATGGATGGGATATTTGGTTATCTGTATTCATCATGATTTTAATCGTGGTATTACAGTCAGCTTTTTTCTTAAAGACAGCAATAAAAGAAGCAAAAACCATTGGTATTTCCGGTGAAAAAAGAAAAGCGGCAATGCGTGCAGCGTGCATTACCGCCATTGGTCCCTCTATGTCGCCGGTTATTATGATGCTTGCCATGAGTACGGTGTTGGGGACGCCGTATACATGGTTTGTATTAAATAATGTGGGAGCTGCCCGTACAGAATTAGCAGCTGCTGCAATGGGGGCATCTGTTGCTGGTGTAGAAGTGATGGATGCCAATATTGGAATACGTGCCTGGACGTATGGCATTTGGGCTGGTGTGCTCAACAGTGCAGGATGGTTGATAGTTGTGTTTTTGCTGAACCATAAGATGGAGCATATGGTACATCGCATGTATTCCAGATTTAGTGAGAAGTGGATTAAGGAACTTTTGGGTGGCGCCGCCCTGGCCTTATTTGCTTATTTGCTGAGCAATCAGCTGGTAGGAAAAACAACTGCCAATTACTGTGCAGCGATTATTTCAGGACTTTGTTCTCTGTTATTTGGGACAGTGCTGAAGCGATATCAGAAGCTGCAGGAATTTTCGATGGGGATATCCATGTTGGCAGGGATGTTTTTGACGGAGGTGCTATTTGGATAAAATGACAATGAAGGAGGGTTTATTATGGATTTTCAAACGATGATCAATAGTCCTGGCATGTGGATTGCATCCAGTTTTCTGGTTATTATTTCCGTATCACAGGCAGTGGTATTTTTGAGAGCAGCATTAAAGGAGGCAACTTCTCTCGGCATTGATGAAAAGAAACGTAAAGCAGCCATACGCTCTGCTTGTATTACGGCGATTGGGCCATCCCTGTCTCCGGTTATTACACTTCTGTCATTGGTAGCCGTGGTTGGCGCTCCAACCACATGGATGCGTCTATGTGATGTAGGTGCGGCACGAACAGAATTGGGTGTTATTTCGCTGACATCGACATTGGCTGGCGCTGAAGTAGGGAGCGCTTCCTTTGGTACAGAAGCATTTTCCTATGCTCTTTGGGGAATGGCACTGAATAACTTTGGCTGGCTTTTCCTGGTATTCATTTTGGGCCACCGTATGAGTGGCGTCGTAGAAAAAATGAATACGAAATATAATCCCGTATGGGTTAAGAAACTGCTTGCAGGTGCAACAGTAGGGTTATTTGCATATTTGCTGGCAAATCAGATTCAGGATCTGCAAATGCCGAAACTGACACCGGCAATTATTTCAGCGGTGGTTATGCTGCTGTTGACCACAGTGTTGAAAAAATATCAAAGACTCCAGGAATTGGCGCTTGGTATATCCATGCTGGTGGGGATGATTGCCACTCAGATAGTATTTGGATAAATTAGAAATGACGAAAACGAGGTGACAGCTATGTATGATAAGAAAATGATCAAAATTGGTCGCGTTTCCATGGGGCTTGCCATTATTGCCAACTTTATTCCGGCAATTTATGTAGGCTTGCGATATGGAGAAATGCCAGGAATTGCTACCATTTTACAAATCTGGGCATTGGTAGCGGCAACCTATGGCATCAGCTGGATCATTCAGCCCATTGCATACTATCCGACATTGGGTGCGCCGGGTTCTTATATTGGTTGGCTGGCAGGTTCTGTTGGTGATATTCGTATGCCTGCCGCATCTATGGCACAAAAAATTGCAGGCGTGGAATCAGGTACCCATGCGGGGGAAGTTGTTGCAACAATCGGTACTTGCTGTTCCGTATTTGTTTCCGCGGGTATGATTACTGTATTTACGGTTATTGGTTCTCAGGTAATTCCTATTCTTCCTGCGTTTGTAACGGAATCGTTCAGTTATATTTTGCCGGCGCTTTTCGGTGCAATATATGTGGATATTGCGAGAAAAGACTTAAGAACCGGAATCTGTACAATCGCTGCGGCTATGCTCATTATGATTTTAGGCGGAAAAATTGGAATCCCTGGTGGTGTTTTGACACTGCTGATCGTACTGAGTGGTATTTTGATTACAAGAGTCTTTTTTGTAAAAGATCAGAAAAAAGAGGCATAAAGTTGTTTTGGATAAGGAGTGAAAGTTATGTTTGATGTAAAGATTGTAGGCGGCACAATTCTGGATGGCAGTGGTGCATTTCGTTATAAAGCGGATGTAGGTATTGAAGGCGATAAAATCACAGCAATTGGTGATCTTTCCGCGGCGGATGCCAAGAAAGTGATCGATGCTTCCGGAAAATTTGTTTCTCCCGGTTTCATTGATTTCCATACACATTCAGATTTATCACTGGTATATGATAAGTACACAAGAAGCCGGATTTATACAGGGGTAACCATGGATGTCATTGCAAACTGCGGAATTGGTGTAGCGCCTATCCGTGAAGAACGCAAACAGGAATTGATTGATTATCTTGGCACAAGAATCATTGGCACAATTCCGGCAAAACTGGAATTGCCATGGAATACAATGGAAGAATATTTTACATATTTGGAAGAGAATGCACCAGCAGTCAATGTTGCGGCTTATGTTGCGCATGGAGCCATTCGGATTGATGAAATGGGCTTTTCCAAGGAACCGGCTGACGAGGAACAGATGAAACATATGAAGGCTGAAGTCAGAAAAGCAATGGAGACAGGCTGTATTGCTCTTTCAACAGGGTTGGTTTATTTGCCCGGCGCTTATACAACAAAAGAAGAATTAGCTGAATTGTGTAAAGAATTAAAGCCATACAATGGTTATTATATCTCTCATATCCGTAATGAAGGCGACGAGGAAATGGAAGCGTTGGATGAGGCAATTTATATTGCAAAAACTGCCGGCGTACCACTGCATGTATCCCACTTGAAAATAATGGGACACAGAAATTTTGGTAAAATCGATGAAGTTTTCGCAAAACTGGATGCAGCGGAAAAAGATGGATTAGAGGTAACGTTTGACTGCTATCCTTATACAGCTGGTATGACATCTTTGGGCGCACTGCTGCCGCCATGGGCTTTTGAAGGCGGCGTGGAAAAGATGATTGAACGCTTGCAAGTGCAGGAAAATAGAGATAGAATAGTAGAAGAACTGAAATCTGGCATTCCCGGCTGGCAGTGTTTCTATCGGATGGCAGGCGGCTGGGATGGTGTTGTGCTGGCATCTGTTATGACAGAGGCAAACAAATATACAGAAGGCAAAACAGTTGCGGAAGTTGCGAAAATCTGCGGCGAAGATCCATTTGATACCTTTTTCCGTCTTTTGATCGAAGAAAAAAGTAAAATTCAGGTTGTTGTACATACCCAGGGCCAGGAAGATACCGATAAAGTTGCGTGTCATCCTAAAACATGTTTTGGTTCCGATAGTATGGATCTTTCCACAGAAGGGCTGTTGTCTATCGGTAAACCGCATCCCAGAGCGTTTGGTACATTCGGCAAAGTTTTCTCTTATTATGTAAGAGAAAAAGGAATGCTGACTTTTGAAGATGCGGTAAGAAAAATGACATATCTGTCTGCAAAACGTTTGGGTATCGATGAGGAACGTGGTTTGCTCAAAAAGGATTATTATGCTGACATTGTAGTGTTTGATCCAGATCAGATCTGCGATAAAGCAACTTATGAAGATCCGAAGCAGTATACTGTTGGTGTGGAATATGTATTGGTCAATGGTCAGATCGCGCTGGAAAATGGAAAACAGACAGATGTCTGCGCAGGTCGTGTGATTCGAAATCCTCACAGATTTGGAGATCAAAAGAAATAAAAACATATTGCGTAAATAGCCGCTGACATATAGAATCTATATTGTATTTTGTTGTGCTGGCAACGTATTCGTAAATAGGTCTTTTTGCCCGGTCTTTGTTGTAATCCGCAGGACAGGGCAAAAAGACTTTTTTGAAATAAGCAGACTGGACTTCTGCGAAGGAAAAGGAGGCATACTATGAAAATATTGTATGTAGGGCCATTGATGATGATCAATAAACTGGTGCCGATGAGCAAAAGAATTTTTCCTAATTTGGAGTTTGATTATATTACTTATGAGCGATATACAGACGCACCTGATTTATTGGAGCATTATGACAAAAAGGTGGATGCAGTTTTGTTTTCTGGTAAATCGCCTTATAAAATTTGTGAAAATCAAATGAACCAATCTATTTTAATGGATTATGTACCCAGACATGAAACAACCCTTTATAGAGTGTTATTAGAAATCACATATCTGTTGAAACGGGATATTTGTAGATTAAGTGTGGATACTTATGATAAGAAGATGATGCAAAAACTCTATAAAGAAATTCATGTTGAGTTAAGAGAAGATTCCGTTTTTTTTGCAGAGCAAAGATATATGGATCCAAATTATAAAGACTATGTTGTTGCGTTTCATAGGAAAAATTATTATGAACATCATGTTTGCTGCTGTATTACCGGATTGGAAGAAGCATATCGCGAAATGAAATCAGAAGGGATTCCCGTTGTTTTGGCGGTGCCATCGGAAGATGTTGTGGTACAAAGTGTCAGAAATTTGCAGATACGTTATATTGCGAAAAAAAACAGCGAAAACCAAATTGTCGTTGTTGCGATCAAATTAAATGTTCCATCTGAATATTCTTTGATGAAAGAGGATGAATACTCTTATTTGTCACAGCGCATTAAAATCATGGATCGCTTATACCATTTCAATCATCGCATAGATGGTGTGCTGGTGGAGCAGAGTAAAAGCGAATGTATGATCTTTACCACCAAAAAAATAATCGAAACAGAAACGAATCAGTATAAAGACTTCTATTTGCTGGATGCTTTACGGGAAGTGTCTGCGGTTCCTGTTTATATTGGGATAGGTTATGGAAAAACAGCAAATGAGTCAAAGTATAATGCCTATGAAAGCATGAAAAAGATGGAACGTTCACGGCAGAATTCAGTCTATATCGTTTTTGAAAATGGCGAAGTCATGGGGCCCTTGGAGACAGGAAGAGGCGCCAAGAAACAAGATAGTTTTGATGAAAAATTCTATCGTGCGGCGACAGAAACGGGTTTGAGTGTCAATACAATTTATAAAATATTTGGCGGTATAGTAAAGGAAGAAAAAGCTGATTTTACATCCAGAGAATTGGCGGCAATCTGCGGGGTAAGTGTACGAACCATGGATCGAATCATTCTGAAATTGTGCGATGCGGGTTATTGTGAAGTCATCAGTGAAAAATTGATGCATAAGTCTGGACGACCCAGCAGAATTTTGCGCCTGCACCCATTGCAAATACATAATGGATGATCTAAGGATACTATATAAAAAAGCGTGTGCCAGATGCAGAAAGACGATAACCTGGTAATCATATATATGGAAGAAAGGGGAAGCGCGCTGTTATGAAAAATTTGAAGGTGCCCTCAATCTGAAAATATTTATGATTATTTGAAAATTACGGAATATGCCCATTTCTGTAAGCTGTATGGATATCTATACAAAAATAAGAAAAAATTATAAAAAAACACTTGCTTTTTTATTTTTTCTATGATATTATTATCAAGCAGTTTTGATTCGCGGCTGTGGCGGAACTGGCAGACGCACCAGACTCAAAATCTGGCGGTAGTGATATCGTGTGGGTTCGAGTCCCACCAGCCGCATACTTTTCTTGAATATGCAGGAATGTTGCAAATTCAAGGTTTCCCCGTAAATGTTGAGAAATCAGCAGTTACGGGGATTTTTATTTTTATATCACAGTGAATAAAATACACCACAAAATAAAATTTTTACCCTAAAAGAAAGCTGATGCAACTTTCCATGCAACTTTTTTTACATGATGAAAGTGTCAGAAAAGTATTGATTTATCTGGCTTGCAACGGCTTTCTTTTTTTCTTGCATGGTGTGTTGGTAAACCCTTTGCAACATATTTGTTGTTTCATGCCCCATCATTTCCATAGCGTATTTATCTGGTACATTGTTTGCCAGCATCACCGATGCGAAATAGTGCCGCAGGGCATGGAATGTACATTTTGGAATTCCTGCCTGTTTGACCATGGTTTCAAAGTTATCGGAGATTTGATTTGGCGTCAAATGAACTAGCTTATCGTTTGGCAATTTTCCAGCAATGGCTTTTTGCAGATCTTCCTCAAGAAAAGGAGGAATCACCATTTCCCGCCTGCCGGCTTTTGTTTTTGGTTCTTTTTCAATCCATGTTTTGTCATTGGCAAGAACCACAGAGCGGCGGACATGGAGTCGTCCGTTAGAAAGGTTGACATCGTTTACATGGATACCACAAATTTCGCCCCTGCGAAGCCCCAGAAACGCCGCAAGCTTTACGGCGAGTATTTGGTCGAATGGAGCGGAAAGACGTAACAGACGGCTGATATCGTCCGCAGACGGGATAACAATTTCCTTCTTTCTGTAATCAGGGTAAGAAAAGTGCGTCCGAAACTCTGGTGCGAACATTTGCAGAGAGGCGGTCAAAAGACCATAGATATTCCGGATATACTTTGGAGCATGATGTGCTGCCTCTTGGTTGATCTCTGACTGAATTAGTTCATTGGTCAGCTTATTCAAACGAATATGTCCAATGAGTGGGAATTTTGTCTTTTGGATCAACTCATAGCTGCGGATCGTAGAAGGGGAGAGGATATTGGTTTTAAGCGCAATATACTTTGCCACTGCTTCTGAAACCGTCAGATCGTTTGGCAGCTTCTCATGTTTTCTGTTTACTTCAAATTCTTTTGCCAGGCGTTCACAGTCTTTTTTCTTATCGGCAGTGAAGCGCTGGTAGATGCGTTTGGGTTTTCCGTTTTTTGTGATGGTATGGCTGTAGACCAGTATGGTCCAGGTACCATTTTTGTTGCGTTTGGCTTCTGCCATAAAATGACCTCCTTTTTATTTTTTTTGCATAGAAATAAAAGGCGGTCTGTGGTATAATATATGTGCGTTTGGTGGTTCCACAGTGACCGCCTTTTGAAATCCTCTTTCCTGTTGGCGCAGGAAGGGGGATTTTTTTTGTTTTATATGAATGAACAAAACTGTAAAACCCTAACTTTGGCACTTGATAAGAAGTGCTTCCTGAAGAACTTGTGAGAAGTTTATATTTTTTGCCATAGCTTCCTCATTGAGCCACTGTGGAATCGTCAATGTTTTCTTTACGGATTTTGAATTATGTTTTTTCTGATATTCGAGCATATCAAATTCGATGATTACAATAAATTCATTTTCATTCAGTTTGATTTTATTGGGTGCAGAAGGTGAGGGAATGGTGCGTTTTTCGCTCTCTAAAAAATCAATTGCCAAACCTAATGCGTCAAAAGCCATTTCATAAGCCTCTTCGATTGTTTCACCCTGTGTAAAGCAGCCGTTCATATCGGGGAAAGCAACAGAATAACCACCATCATCTTCGGGAGTAAAGACTGCGGGATAAAATAATTTTTTTAACATAATCAACACTCCTTTATATTGAAAATTGGCGAGGGCTTTTTTATTTAAGCCCCGCCTGCTTTAAGATGTTTTGTTCAGTACCTTTTTTCAGGTCTTTACAATGGAATGGTACGATTGCTATTTTACCAGTTTCCTTGTTTTCAAATACTTTATGTGAGCCGTTTTGTCTCATTTCCACAAAACCGTTTGCTTTTAGTAGCTTAACCATTTCTTTTGGCGTCATTGGCATTTCGCTTTGTACCTCCTTCCTGATTACATCTTAATTATAACACGTGCAAACACGTGCGTCAATAGAAATATGTGTGAATACGTATTTATTTTGCAGTTTTCAATGATCTCCCTTGTGGTATTGGCAGTACCGCAGGGGGAGTTTTTTATATTATCTATTTTTTATAATTTTGGATAAAGTCATCAAATAGTTCTCTAACTTTTCTTTCTGCTGGATGGTGGTTAAACATATTTCTTTGATACAATTCCTCCATCCTTTCTGCCCGTATCTCCGCTGATCTTCGGCTGACATCGCAGAGGTTCATGATTTCTTCGGGCGTATGTATATCTAAAGCCGCAAGGACAGTGGCAGGCATCAGAATATCTCTGGCGAAAACATTCGCTTGCAGTTCCTGTATATCAGTCTGGCTGTCATTTTCGTTGTTTCGGTAGTGTACCCTGCCAATGTCGTGATCCAGAATGCCATGTCCCAGTTCGTGAGCCATGGTGAAGCGGCGGCGGGGTCTATTGTTGATTTTGTCGTTTATGAAGATCTCTTTTCGGTCTCCAAGATGAACGATGAACCCATCGCCCTGCAGCGCATCATCCTTGAATATCTGGCAGATGGCGGCTTTGGAATAGGTGTGGATGCGCAAGTCATGATTTCTCGCGACCTTCCATAAATCCACGGGCAGGCTATCTATGCCACTGTCCAACAGTGCTTTCCATGCTGCGTCCCTTGCTTTTTTGTAATGTTCGTACATTTGCAATACCTCCTATATGATTATAGGAAATATTGTAAATTCAGATCAGAGACACGGCATTAGGAGATTACTGGAAATCAACCCAGTTTAGGATCTTCTTCGTAAGGGATGATATCCAATCGTCTGCCTAATTCAACAACAGCATTTCTTTCTACTTTGTAGATACCGCCACGAGCGGCAATTTCAACATATTCATCTTTCATACGCTCAGTTTCTTTTTGTAGAACGAAATCAATCATTTCTTTGCCGTGATTATCGAGGTCACGGTATTTTTCTATCAAATCCTCTTCTACCATATTCAGGCGGATACTACCGTCATCGTTATAGCCGTTATACCCAAAAGCGGTAAGAATATTCTCGATTTTGTACGCAGTACACATTACAAGAAATGCGCCGGGGGTAGGCTGGCTATGATTATTTTCCCAATTATAAATAGTTGAATCAGATACTTTATATCCATGCTGAGAAAGGATGCTTACAATCTCTTTTACGCTGATACCACAGTCATTTCTATATTTTTTTAATGTTTCACCCATATTAAACGGCATAATATCACCTCTTTGACATCACACTATCACAATATTTTTGGCAAGTCAACAAAAATATCAAGAAAATTGTAAAATTGTATTGACATCACCAAATCATTGTGATAGTGTTGAGAAAACACAAGATAATGGTGAATGGAGGTGGAGAGATGGACGCACCAACAAGAAGTTTGGGAGAATATGTAAGAGAAAAAGGAATTAATATTGCGAACATGGCAAAAAAGACAGGGATTTCCTACTGCGTCCTTTATGACAGCTTGATGCACAAAGGGAGGGAGAGAGATTTAAGGGTTGGAGAATTTGTAGCGATTTGTGATTTTCTTGGAAAAGACCCAAGGGATTTCATGGATAAAGCTGATAAGCAGGCAGGATGAAGGAGGTGATATCGATGGATTTAATTATGCGTGTGGAATTATCTGCAGATGAAGAATTGACAGATGCGTTTAGGGATTACGAAAAAGCAAAGTCAAGGCTAATTAGATGCTTAGAAAAAGAACGGCTTGTAGTAAAAGAAAAAACGGCATCCGATAAAACGGATACCGCAGAGTAATTATTTTGAAAGTTCCTTTAGTGCTTTGCCGATGTCATCAAAGGTGTAGTAAGCCTGTTTGGCAAGAGCGGCTAAATCTTCCTTTGTGGCGGGCGTTTCGGGATCTAATTCGAAAAGTAGCTGAGTTTCTTTTTTAAAAAGCTCAATGCTTTCCAATGCCTTTTGCAATTTTACATTCATGTTATATTCTCCTTTCTCAATATATTTTCGTTTGAGGGACGACATATATTGTGGCGAGATGGATGAAAGTACATATATATTGTAACACTAATTATTGCACAGTGCAAGAAATTTTTGACAAAATGAGGATTTTCAACAATTTATTTGGGATTAAGGAAAAAAGGACGCAAGCTAAAGGAGGAATGTTGTTAACAGCTGGTCTGGAAGTGGCAGAAGCAAAAGAGGCAAGTTGAGGAGGTGATTCAAATGGATCATGAAAAAGAAGGGTGGCTGAAAAGTATCGGGGCAATCATCCAGCCATGGGAGCATTGCAAATACTATGTACCTTCTACAAAGATGCACTATTCAGAAGAATACATAGAAAAAACCTCGCTTGCGGAGCTGCAGGCGAGGCATGAAAAGAATCTGAGATTTATGTCAGAGGATTAAGGATGGATTTCAATTTGCCGATCCAGTCGAGAAGGGTGGAAACTTGGTTTCCGAAGCGGTTTTCCATATAGACAATGCCTGCATCTGTCAGGGCAATATGATAGCAGATATTGTCGGCGTATTGGATAGAAAGGAAACCGATTTTGCTGAGTTCTCTGCAAGTGTCGTCAACATCTTCAAAAATCATGAAAGGAACTTTTGGAGCAAGGTCTTCGGAACTACCAAAGTATTTTGCTTCTGATTTTGGGATTTTGTTATTCCTTTTCTTTAGATATACTTCGTAGATGTTACATAAAAGCAAGTCGGCTTCTCTTGAAATCATAATATCCATACAAATACTCCTTTCTAAAATGTAGTTGTGTGTGAATAAAGAATAGGCGTATTTAAGAGGAAAGTCAAGGGAAGTTCTAATATTCGTAGGAACGGGTTTCTTCCTTTTTTGGTTTTCATTATCGATCCAGATCATACTCCGGTCGGTTATCTGTACGGATTTTAATTGTTTTAAGAAAATAAGTGATTGCCATGTCATAGTATCATACTCCTTTTGGTTTCAGTATAACAGGCATATAAAAGCTGGGCAAGCATGGAAAACATCAGAGAAAGGAAAGTGGTGCAGATGAAAGAAAAACACAGAATCAAGCTGGAAGTAGATAGGGTAGAGGTGATATAGGTGGACAACATTTCTAGATTGTCGCAAGAAGCGGAGCAAATCAAAAAGAAAAAAGGATATTTCATTTCTCCATATGAGTGGAATGAAATGATGAAAATGGCAGGAAAGATTTCTTCTATCCTGTCAGGACCCGCCGCAACAACAATGACATACGAAAAGTCAAAAATCATTCTGGAAATCGTTATGAGCAGTATTGAGAAAGTTACAGAATAGGCAATGAAAGAGGGCGATGACATGACTGATGCAGAGCGGATAAACCTTTTTTCAGAACGTCTACATAAAGTCTGGAAAGAAAGTGGACTATCTAAAGATCACTTTGCCGAGCTTGCAGGCGTTCACAGAAATACTCTGTATCGTATTTTTATTGATAAAGCAATACCAAATGGTATGACTATTGCGTTGCTGTGCGAGGCATACGGCATCAGTGCTGACTGGCTATTGGGATTAAAAGAATGAAAGGAGGACTGGCTATGCCTAAATTAAGAGAAAGTCCACAACAGGTATTTTACAGTGGGTTGACAAAGAAAATCAAAACCCAAATGATTCAGCAGGGTTATGACAGAAAATCTCTGGCAAACAGAGCTTGTTTAAAATACGTTACCCTGTGCAAACGGCTTCGGGAGCCGGATACATGGATTTTGAGTGAGCTGTTTGCAGTTATGCAGGTTTTAAAAATGGATTTTGGTGAGCTGTATGAAAAAGGGGCATAGATATGTAGTTTGCGGCGACTGCGGAGAAATCTGGAATATTGCCAAAGAGCAGGACACTAGACACGGTTATCTTTGCCCGCAATGTACATACAAGCGTCGCGTGGAGAGGAGGAAAAAAGATGGACAAGCTCATCATTACGCTGTTGGTGGTAATCGGGGTGTTGGTTCTGTTTTTGGGAATTGCGCTGGAGGAAATTAAGGCTCTGCAACAGGACAAGCGTGACTGGAAAAACCGCTATTACGCAGCGGCACAGATCAGAGCCAAAAGAGAGTGAATGATATGGTGGAAAACGAAAAGGGGCGGGACATAGAAAGTATAGATGTCTGCCCCTTACACATATCAATATGAATTTTAGAAAAGAAACTAGACAAAAACTGAAAAAAATCTCAAAAAACTTGACAGAAAAAATGTAAAGCAGAAACAAAAGGGAGCTGAGAAGAAAGGTGGGGCACTATGAAATTTACGCACATTTCCAAAGTGGCGAAAAGAGATAAGGTCTGCTACATCATGGACGATGTGGACGGCAGTCAGTGGTTAAACACCATGGATGCAGTCTACCGATTGGAAGGACTGCCGAAAATGACCAGTGATGATTTTCTGAACCTGTTGGGTGTACCGGAGGACAAGAAAAATAAATGGGAAATTGGAGAAATGTTTGATGAAGCTGGAATGACAAAAACAGACAGGTTCGGAGAAGTGGAACTGACAGCTGATCCGGCTGGGATTTCTGTATTTTACAACGGCATGTACCTGACGCCATTCTATACGACGGATGGGGTGTTATGGATGGACGAAGACCTGCTGGAACCGGTGCGGAAGATGGACAGCAAGTATTTAGCTTTTTTCCTGCGAGGGGAAAAAGGAAGAAGAATGGTTGCTGTGAAAGATGGATTGATTCTGGTTGCTGTCATTTCGCCGGTGGTCATGAATGATGATTTTATGGACAAGGTCAACATTATGTGGAGAAAGTGCAGACAGGAACGAGGTTGGGAAGGAGTGTATGATGATGAAATCAGTGCAGATGATATTTATCACGGAGAAGGGGCAGAGAGTAGTGAATCAGAGCCCGCAGATGTTGGACATGGCGGCGAAGATTGAGGCTGTTGGCGGCGTAGACATCGTTCCCATGAATCCTATCAGTGAGAGAGTGTTTCTGGCGTACGATGCACAGAAGAACCCGGATGGACCGTTATATGACGGATGGGAGGGAGAGAAGAAGTTGATCCATGGGAAAGGGCTGTTGTTCCGCATGGTGGGCATGATGATCAAGGACTTGACGGAAGAAGATATGAAACAGATGGAAGGAAAAGTAGAGATCATTGGAAATCAAATGGAATTGGAGGCGTAGGGATGGAATACATCAAAGGACTGCTGGTGCCGGTGAGAGGAGAGATCCGGTGAGTGGAAGTGAAAAACGAACTGAAAGCATTACAGGAAACGGTGGGCGGATATATCGAAACGCTGACAATTGCAGAAGGTGTGGTGCTAATCTGCAACGAAGAAGGGAAGCTGATGAATTTGGAACCGAACACGCATTTTTATACCATCAACGGGGATTTTCTTCTGGTAGGCGAGAATGGGGAAGAATTCGGGGATTTGACAGAAAAGCAGATGGAGCAGCTGGAAGAAATCCTTGCATAAAAAAGAAGGGCGTTCTCAAAAAGAGAGAGCGTCCTTCCCACAGATAATTGAATACGAGATACAGTTTTATGATACCAAAAGAAGGTTGATTTTGCAAGGGACGGGGGTCCCTTTTGACCCTTGATAATGTGATTAACATTAGGGGCATACCCCTATAAACAGATAGGAATAGAGAGATACATAAGTATGAGGTGAATCATGCCAAGATATTTAAAAAGGATTTGGGCGGGGGATGTGTATGAAGAAAAGATATATTTCTCACCCAGAGAAAGAGGAATCAGCTGTGAGAGAGCAGCGAAAGAAAATTTATCATCGGAGGAAATGGCAGAGTACAACTGTCTGGAGGCAAGAAGGAAATGTGCAAGAATGGTGAACGCAAATTTCCGGCAGGGGGATTTATTTTTGACGTTGACGTTCCGGGAGAGGGTAGATGTGGAAAATGCCCTGAGGTTATTCAGAAATTTTATTAGCAGATTGAAACGGCTGCGGAAGCGGAAGGGATATGCGGAACTGAAATATCTATATGTGGTGGAGAGCAAACGGAAGCGGGAGCATATCCATTTACTGATCAACAAAATGGACCTTTCTATGAAAGAGCTTTCTGAGGTATGGGGGCTGGGTCGTGTAATGGTTTCCATACTGGAACCGGGTGGGGACTACACGGGACTGGCATACTACATAACCAAAGAAAATTACAAAGAGTACGGCAAGAGATGGAGCGGCAGCCGGAATTTAGAAAAGCCAAAAGTAAAGGTCACTTTGTTTTCGGAGGAAAAGAAAACGAAGCGGCTGTGGGTGCCGAAGAATTACAAAATAATTGAGGAAGTACAGTATTATTCAGAGATCACAGGACACACAAGATATGTAAGAGCGGTGAAGATTGGAGGCGAGGACTATGGCAATGGAAAAGAAGGAGAGCCACACATGGAGCATCCTGACGGGGAAGGATAAGCGTTGTTTTGTAACAGGACGAGAAAGTGGTTTGCAGAAGCATCACATCTATCATGGAAGCGGAAAACGGGAGGTTTCAGACAAGAATGGTTTCTGGTGTTACCTGGTGCCGGAAAAACATCTGGCAGGGTTGGGCGGTCTGCATGCGAACCCGGAGAGTGGTCTGGATCGGGCGCTGAAGTACATTTGTCAGAGGGAATACGAGAAAACACATACTAGGGAAGAATTTATCGACCTGATCGGAAAAAATTACATCATGCTGGATCTGGACGAAGCGGAGCAGCGGAAAGCGGAAATGGAAAGCATGGTGGAGCGGAAAGGCATAGAGCATTACAAAGCATACGCTATGGAGAAGTATGGGAAGATGCCAGTGAATGACTGTTGGTTATGCGAATACGAAAGTCAATTCGTGGAGGAAATGGGTAAGTGTATCCATGGAGAGGAGGAAGGATTTTGGCTCATTTGAGAGAGATGATCTGCAGAGTGATCGTCAAGGTGGTTTGTTGGTGGAATAAGGGAAGAATGCCGTTTTGAGGTGAGAAAGTTGAAATACATAGCGAGCTGGTCGGGGGGGAAAGATTCCACCGCCAGCATTATTTTAGCACATGAACACAAAGAACCATTGGACATGATTATTTTTGCAGAAGTCATGTTTGACGAAAATATTAGTGGAGAACTACCAGAACATATTGAATTTGTGCATAAGGCAGCAAAAGTGTTTGAAAGTTGGGGGTATCCGGTTCATATATTGCGGTCAGATCGTACGTATATGGATTGCTTTAACCACAGAATAACAAGAAGCAGAATACAAGAAAGGATAGGGAAAAAACAAGGTTTTCCAATGACAGGAAAGTGCATCATAAACCGTGATTGCAAAATGCGCCCTATTCGGCAATTTTGGAAATCAGTTAAAGGAGAATACACCCAGTATGTTGGTATTACTGTTGAAGAAAAGAAAAGGATTGACCGTCTTGTTAAAACAAAAAATACTATGAGTCTTTTGGAAAAGTATGGCTATACAGAAGAAATGGCGTATCAATTATGCAAAAAATATGACCTGCTTTCACCAATGTATAACTTTGCCAAAAGGGGGGGTGTTGGTTCTGTCCAAACGCAAGAGAAAAAGAACTTTGTTATTTAAGGAAAAACCATAGAGAATTATGGAATAAGCTGTTAGAACTTGAAAAAGATACCGGAACAATAGGAAATATGTGGAACACATTGACTAAAACAAGAATCCACGACTGGGAGGAAATATTTCAGATGGAGGACAAACAAATACGGTTAGATATATAGGAGTGAATGATATGAAGAAATTATGCGAGTTAAAGGATGACGAGAATGTTATTGTCAAATACAAAGAAGGCATGACAGAAGTCATTGATGCAGGGGAAATCGAAAGCTGCATTGCCTATAATGAAGGATTTTCATTGGAATTTTACACAGCTGTAAAAGATACCGTACAGATCAATGAAAGAGAATTGATCACCAAGTTGACGGAAATGCTTGGAAATGATCAGTACGAAGATTGGGAAGATGATATGTATTATGAACTGATCGAAGAAAAAGAAACAAAGGCATTTGTGGAAGCGTTCAACAGGGCAGCGGATAAGAGAGCAACTTACTGTATAGGTGAAGCGATTGATCTGGAAAATTAGGAGGAGCGGTATGAAGGAATTGAAAATCTATTTGGAAATCATGGAGCTTGCGGAGGATGAAAACGGAAATCCAGATACAGCGGGTTTGAGCATTGGAGGAGGCATGGTGCCAGAGGAAGAGTACGAAGAAAGAATAGAGGAAATCCGACAGAAAGTGACTATCAAAGATGTTTTGAGAATTGCAGGACTAGAAGGGAACGTGGAGGAAAAAGACTGCCGGTTTATTTCACAGGAGGAATATGAGGAAAAGTACGGGGAGGACTGACCATGGATACATATAAAAAAATTGAGATGTTTTTAAGTGCGCAGAAAGAAGCGGAAAAGCAAGGGAAGCATGAATTTACTTGCCCCCTTTGCGGCGGACGTGCGAAGTGGGGTAGATATTCTCCTAACGACCATTTGCACGTAGGGTGTGAAAAATGTGAATTTTACATAATGGAGTAGGGGGGATAAGTATGCAGAAGCCATTATATGCGGATGCCATTGCTTATTTTGAAAAGCTGGAAAAGAAACATGACTACCAGGCAAACAAGGCAAAGTGGCAGGGGCGCAGTGAACAGGGGATCGAAAACATCCAGCGGAAAAAGGAATATGCAAGAATGGCAGCGGAAGCGTTGCGACAAATGGAGGGTGAAGAATATGGTGATACGACCACATTTGAAAACATTGATCTGCCCATGTAAGGACTGCCGAAAGCGGCATGAAAAATGCCATGGCAGCTGTGACCAGTACAAAAACTGGGATGCCGAACAGAAAAAGCTGAAAGCGGAAATGTGGAAGGAAAGGAAATCAGAACATGAAGCGGATGAGCGGAAAAAAGCGGCAGTGCGGAATTACATAAGGAGGAAACATAAATGAACAAAGTGGAATTGATGGGCAGGCTGACAAAGAATCCAGAGATCCGATACGCCGAGGGAGAAAATCCGGTTGCAGTGGGGCGGTATACGCTGGCTGTCAACCGAAGATGGAAGAAGGAAGGAGAATCGGAAGCGGATTTTATCCCATGTATTGTGTTTGGAAAGTCTGCCACCTTTGCGGAGAAATATTTTTCTAAAGGACAGATGATTGGAATCGTTGGGAGGCTGCAGGTGCGGAACTGGAATGACAAGGACGGAAACAAAAGAAGAAACATTGAAGTGGTGGTGGAGGAACAGCATTTCGCAGGCAGTAAAAATGAGAATCAGGAGCCGAGGAGAGAACCGACGCAGGATGGGTTTTATCCCATAGACGATATCGAGGACGATGATCTGCCGTTTTGAGAGTGAAAACAGATATGACCAAAGGAAAGGGGCTTGCAAGATGTCAAAGGATGAAGTAAGAATGTGCAGCATTTTTAATTGCGACAGAAGGAGAGGAAATGTTTGCTGTGCGGATTGCGGTTATCGTAAAAAGTGCAGAAATAGTTGCCAGAACAGACCGGAAGTCTGTGGGTGTGTAAAGGAAAACGGGTGATGTCATGCGGAAAGACAATATCAGAGATTATGCCACAGAAGCCTTTCGTTTTTATGCTGCCTGTGGAAGGCTTACAGCAGCGGAACTGG
>OGEQ01000876.1_pt1 | contig 28543 bp, 22 predicted proteins | sample 1570731 | NCBI WGS metagenome assembly OGEQ01 (sample SAMEA2582132, study PRJEB24529) | metagenome | biome: Human gut stool | place: China | collected 2011
TTAGGCAAGGCGAGGTTCTATGAAGAAGGAATAATCTCCATATGGATATATTTGACCATATTTTGAGTAGCAGAATAGAAAATGAGCAAGAAAAAAACTTTAAATGGAATACAACAAAGTATGAAACAGCACAATGCTGAATCTTCAAATTCAAAAACTGGATTTAATGAGAGAAGTAATACAGCTAAAGAACCAGGAATAGCAAATACAAAAGGACTTTAAAATTATGAAAATGAGCTTTTAAATAGCTCATTTTTCTTTTAAGGAATTTAGATTAAAGAATCTTTGGATATAAAATATAAGATTTTATAAGTTTTTAGAGATATTAATATTAGGGTTAATTCATAATAAAAGACTATTCTATTAAGTATAATGGAGATTTACTTAATAAATTATAAATTTTAGAGGTATTTAAGGATTGTTTTTCTAAAAAGATAAAAAGTGATAATCATTTTCAATAAATGTGATTTAAATCATATTTTTAATATGAAAAATAGATTAAAATTAAGGCATAAAATCTATTAGAAAAGTAAAGAATAAAAATAATTGAGTATTAACTTGAATTTTCTTAAGGAGGAATTTAAAGATGAAACAATATATTGAAATAATTGACGTGGTAGCAAGACAAATTTTAGATTCAAGATGCTTCCCAACAGTAGAGGTTGAAGTTTATTTAGAAGATGGAACAGTTGGAAGAGCTGCAGTACCTTCAGGAGCTTCAACAGGTATATATGAAGCTGTTGAATTAAGAGATGGAGATAAAGATAAATACCTAGGAAAAGGTGTTGAAAAGGCAGTAGCAAATGTTAATGATACAATTGCAGAAGAAATAATAGGATTAAATGTATTAGATCAAGCTTACATAGATAAAACTCTTATAGAGTTAGATGGAACTAAAAATAAAGGTAAATTAGGAGCTAACGCAATCTTAGGAGTTTCTTTAGCAGTAGCTCAAGCAGCAGCTAACTATTTAGGAATGCCTTTATACCAATACATTGGAGGAGTAAATGCTAAAGTTTTACCAGTTCCAATGATGAACATAATAAACGGAGGAAGCCATGCTGATAACTCAGTAGATATACAAGAGTTTATGATTATGCCAGTAGGCTTTGATTGCTTTGAAAGAGCTGTAAGAGCTTGTGCAGAAGTTTACCATGCATTAAAGAAAACTTTAAATTCAAAGGGATACTCAACTGGTGTTGGTGATGAAGGTGGATTTGCTCCAAACTTAAAATCAAATGCAGAAGCAATAGAAGTTATATTAGAAGCTATTGAAAAAGCAGGTTATGAGCCAGGAAAAGAATTCTTCATAGCAATAGATGCAGCTTCATCTGAGTACTACAAAGATGGAAAATATGTTTTAGAACATGAAGGAAAAACTTTAACAGCTGCTGAAATGGTTGACTTCTTTGAAGATTGGGTTAACAAATATCCAATAATATCAATCGAAGATGGTATGGCTGAAGAAGACTGGGAAGGTTGGAAGTTAATGACTGAAAGACTTGGTAAAAAAGTTCAATTAGTTGGTGATGACCTATTTGTTACAAATACAGAAAGATTAAAAACTGGTATAGAAAAAGGAATTGCTAACTCAATTCTAATAAAACTTAACCAAATAGGAACATTAACAGAAACATTAAATGCTATAGAAATGGCTAACAGAGCAGGATATACAGCTGTTGTTTCTCATAGATCAGGAGAAACTGAAGATACAACTATAGCAGACTTAGTTGTTGCAGTTAATGCAGGTCAAATAAAAACTGGTGCTCCAGCTAGAAGTGAAAGAGTAGCTAAATACAACCAATTAATAAGAATAAATGAAGAGTTAGGTGAAGTAGCTGAATACAGAGGAAGAAATGCATTCTTCAACCTTTCAAAATAATTATATTAAATAGTAAAAATAAAAGTTTAATAGATAAAAACCTCTAAGTTTTCTTAGGGGTTTTTTATTTTGGAATTTTATAAGCTAGTTTTATATTATAAATTAGTTCTACATTAGAAATTACTTCTACATTAGAAATTACTTCTATGTATTAAAATTATTTTTATAGTATATTTTTATATTTAAAAATATAGAAACTTTTATTATGATAAATAAATATAAATAATATGTAATATGAGAAAAAATAATTAGTTTATTTTAAGTCTTATAACTTTAGTGGAACATAAGTATTTTTAGTTTTCATAACTTTAAAAGTTTAAGATTTGTTAAGAAAGCTATATTAGTTAGAGATAGTAGTTTATATATTAATTTATTCTTAAATAATATACTCGTAAATGATAAAAAATAAAAAATTAAAAATAAAAATAAAAATTAGTAATGAAGTTTAAAAAATCAATATAAAAATAATATAAAAAAATTTAAAGTTAAAAATTCCTTTAAGAAAAATGGATTATTAGAAGGATTTTAAAATGAATTTAAGAACTAATACAAAACTAATAATAAATGCTTTATTATTTAACTGTTTTAGTGCCTTCAGTTGCATTAAATACTGTTATAGGATTAGTATTATATAGAGTTATAGAAAAGTTTCTAAGAAGAGCCTCTTATAGTATAAGAGGATAGAAAATTAAATGAGTTATATAATCATAGAAAGAGGAAAAAGTATATAAAAGAAAAATAGGTAAACTATATAATATGTATTGTTTTATAAAAGTGTGATGGACAAGGATATAAATATTGTAAATTTTTCATTGGTGTGATATGATAATTTCATGGAATTATGCAACTATACAAAGCTTAGGAGGTTTTCTTATGAACACAATTTTAGTAGTGGTCCAAACTATTTTAGCTATAGTAATTTTGGTTTCAATAATGATGCAACCAAGTAAAGCAGATGCCTTAAGTGGATTAATCCAAGGAAGTCAAGATAGCTTCTTCTCAAGAAATAAAGGTAGAACAAGAGAAGCTAGACTTATAAAAGTTACTATCTTTGCATCTGTATTATTCGCTATAAATACATTAGCTATAAATTTAGTTAAATAGTTATTTTTTGGCCACCCATATAATTAGGGTGGCTTTTAAATTATATTGGATTGATTAAAATTTCATATTTAACATTTTACAAGAATGGTTTTAGATTAATATTGGATTGAATTTCCTTAATCAAAGAGAGGATTTAAGCATATCATATTAGTAGGATGATAAATCAATGTTTTCTAGCAGTATCTTAGATAATTAGGTGAGTTAATCCATTAGAATTTAAGAGAAACAGGCTTTGAGCTAAAATATAAAAGTTGCATTTAAATCTATATATAGAACGGAGGAAAAAGCATGAAAATAAAAGATATAATTTTAGGGTTTATGAAAGAAGAAGCATACAGACCAATGACAATGTTAGAATTATCAAAGATATTTAACATAAATAAAGCTGAATATAAACAATTTAAAAAAGTCTTTAAGGCCTTAGAAGCAGAGGGTTTAATAGCTAGAGATGAGGAAGACAGATTTGGCTTAATAGATAAAGTGGGTTTAATACCTGGAAAAATTCAAATACATCAAAATGGATTTGGTTTCTTAATACCAGATGAAGAAGGTGTAACTGATGTATTTATACCTAAGAATGCTTTAAATGAGGCTATGAACGGAGATAGAGTATTAGGTAAGGTTGTAAAAGAAAGCCAAGAAGGAAAAAGACGTGAAGGTGAAATAGTAAGAATAACTGAGAGAGTTAATACAAAGATAATAGGAATATATGAAGATAATAAGAGTTTTGGATTTGTACTTCCACAGGATCAAAGAATTCAAAATGATATATTCATATCTAAGAAGGATAGAAATGGAGCTAAAAAAGGTAATGTAGTTGTTGTTGAAATAACTAAGTGGCCAGATGGTAGAAGAAAGAATCCAGAAGGAGTAGTAGTAGAAATACTAGGAAACAGAGGAGATTTAGGCCTAGATATTATAACTGTAATTAAGAAATATGCTCTTCCAGAAGAATTCCCTCCACAAGTTTTAGCCTTTGCAGAAGAAATTTCAGAGGAAATCCCAGAGTCAGAAATTAAGAGAAGAACAGACTTAAGAGATGTAAAAATGGTTACTATAGATGGTGAAGATGCTAAGGATTTAGATGATGCTGTATCTATAGAAAGACTTCCAAATGGAAACTATAAATTAGGAGTTCACATTGCAGATGTAACTCACTATGTAAAAGAAAATAATCCTTTAGATAAAGAGGCCTTTAAAAGAGCTACTTCTGTTTACTTAGTTGATAGAGTTATTCCTATGCTTCCTAAAAAGTTATCAAATGGAATATGTTCATTAAATCCACAGGTAGACAGACTTGCTTTAACTTGTTTTATGGAAATAGATCATAAAGGAAATGTGGTTAACTATTCAATACATGAAAGTGTAATTAAAACTAATGAGAGAATGACATACACTGATGTAACTAAGATTTTAAGAGATAATGACAAAGAGTTAATTGAAAGATATAAGGATTTAGTAGATGACTTTAAGGCAATGGAAGAGTTATGCAAAATCTTAAATAAGAGAAGAATGGGGAGAGGAGCTATTGACTTTGAATTTGCAGAGAGCAAAATAATCTTAGATGAAAAAGGAAAGCCAATAGATATAAAACCATATGAAAGAGCTATAGCAAACAGAATCATAGAAGAATTTATGCTAGTATGTAATGAAACTATAGCAGAATATATGAATAAGGCTGAAATCCCTTTTGTATATAGAATACATGAGGAGCCAGATAATGAAAAACTTCAAAGATTTAAAAATTTTGCATATAGCTTAGGATATTTATTTAACTTTGGAGAACTTATTGAGCCTAGAGATTTACAAAAGGTTGTTGAAGAAGTTAAGGGCAAAAATGAAGAGATGGTAATAAATACATTGCTTTTAAGAAGTATGATGCAAGCTAGATATTCTCCAGACTGTGCAGGTCACTTTGGATTAGCAGCTGAATACTATTGTCACTTTACTTCACCAATTAGAAGATATCCAGACTTACAAATTCATAGAATAATAAAAGAATATATAAATAAGAAGATTGATCCTAAGAGAGCTAAGAGACTTTTAAGTATTGTTGACTCTGCATCTAAGCAATCTTCAGAAATGGAAAGAATAGCTCAAGAAGCTGAAAGAGAAACAAATGATCTTAAGAAGGCTGAATATATGAAAGATAGAATTGGAGAAATATTTGATGGTATTATTTCTTCAGTTACTGGATTTGGAGCCTTTGTTGAACTTCCCAATACTGTAGAAGGTCTTGTTCATGTAACAAGCTTTAGAGATGATTATTACATCTATGATGAGGAAAACCTTCAATTAATAGGTGAAAGAACTAAGAAGGTTTATAAACTTGGAGAAAAGGTTAAGGTTCTTTGCTCAAGAGTAGAAATGGATACTAGAGAAGTTTATTTTGAAATAGTTGAGGATAAGTACACTATTGAGGAAAAGGAAGCTGAAACTGAAGAGAGAGAGAATTTACTTGATGAAGTAAAAAAAGAGCTTGAAGCAGAGGGAAAGGTTGAAATAATAGAGCCAAGAGAAGAAACTGCTGAGGAAGAGCTTTAATAATAGGAAGATAAAAAACTTATAGATAGATTTCGAGAATTACTACATTTCATTAAGAATTTATAGTAGTCACTCCAAGTAAGTTACTAAAACCTGAAAACTTGCTGCGCTTCGGACATTTAGGTTTATTAACGTAACTTACTTTATGTGACTACTTAAATTCTAAAATTCATGTAGATATTCTCTATATTCTATTTATAAGTTTTATTAATATCTTTTTATCAAATTAATGAACTTAGTATTTAATGTAATAGGAGTAGCTATATAAAAAGTAATTTAGTTTTATTTTATATAGAGATGTTTAAAATTACTATTTAAATTGTAAAGCTTATCTAGTATTCTCTTCATATTGTTTGTAAGTTTTATTAATATCTTCATATACTTAAGTATAGTTTTGTGAATTTACATTTAAATAGTAAATATGTTAAAATAATAAGCAAAGAAAAGAAATAAGAGGCGTTTTGCTTTGGGTAAGTAAAATTGCTTTTAATATAACCATAGTAGGTGAGAAGTATGGCAAAGAGAAAAGACAATAAGACATTAGCAGAGAATAGGAAAGCTAGACATGATTACTTTGTTGATGAGGCTATGGAAGCAGGTATAGCTTTAGTTGGAACAGAGGTTAAGTCTATTAGAAACGGAAGAGTTAACTTGAAGGATTGTTATGCAGATATAAATAATGGAGAAATATTTATAAATAATATGCATATAAGTCCTTATGAGCAAGGAAACATATTTAATGTTGATCCTTTAAGAAAAAGAAAATTACTTCTTCATAAAAGTGAAATTCAAAGATTAATAGGAATAGTTCAACAACAAGGGGTTGCTTTAATACCACTTTCTTTATATTTAAAGAATGGAAGAGTTAAGGTTAACTTAGGGGTTTGTAGAGGTAAGAAAAACTACGACAAGAGAGATACAATGCTTGAAAAGGCTCATAAGAGAGAAATGGATAGACAACTTAAGGAAAGAAATAGATATTAGGTTCTTTTCTAGAAGGTGCTTAGAAGAAAAAGTTATTATTCTAATTTTAAAACTTTATCTTTTAAGTACCTTTTTTATATTTAAGTCAATGCACTTTTGCTTATTAATTAATTTATAAAGTTTTATATTAAATTAGGTTACTATATGTTTTTATTAATTTATATAAAGAAGGAAATTTATAAGGGGAAGGAGAAAAGATTTAAGGGGGTTAAAGTTTATAAGGGAATTAATTTATGAAACTACAAGTTAATAGGAAACTACAACTTAAAATGAGGTAGTATTTATGGGGATAAATTAAAAATAGTTAGTGCCTTAGGAAAGTTTTGAAAATTAAAAATATACAAGACTTTAAGTAAGAATAAATTTTTAAAATACTAGTTTAGGGTTTTATCATATAATATAAAAAATAGTTATAGTTAATGTAATTAATATAAATGGGGATTTGTAAATTATAATATAAAAATTAATATAGGGGTGTTTTAATGAGAGTTTTAAAAGGGGTAATTTTAGCTATGATTCTAGCAGTCTTGTTTGTGGGATGTGGAGAGTTTTCTAAAAAGGATGTTGCAAAGGTAAGTTTTGAGCCACTTTCAGAAAAAGAGGAGCAGATTTTAAATTTAACTGACAATAGAGTTTTTTTCTATAAGGTGAAAAATATTTCTAAAGGTAAGGGGTATAAGATTGATTTAAGTTATGAGGTTTATAAAGAGGGAAAAGAAGTTAAAAATGAACCTATTTTAACAAGTGTAAGTGAAACCTATGAAAAGGGGAAAGAGAATATAACCTTAGGAATAAACTTTAAAGATGATAATAGGATAAATTGTCTTTTAGGAGGAGATGGAGTTTATAGTCGTCATAATTACAAGTCTGAGGAAAATATAAAGGACTATTTAAGTGCTAATTTTACTGGTGATTATGATTTAGAACTTGAAAAAGGAAAGAGAGTTTGTCTTTATTATGGAACTTCAGGAAATGGAATTAGTAGTAATGTTATAGGAATGTACATGGATTCAGAGGAAATAAAAGAAGCTATTAATAAAAGCAAGGACTGTATTTTCTTAAGTATAAGTGTAGAGGATTTTAGTGAGTAGTTTATAAATTTATTTTAGAGATTAAAATAAATTTAAAAGAGTACATGTTCCTTATAAAAGTTAGTAGTTTATAAATAGAATTTAGAGCCTTAATAAAGTTAGTATAGAAACTAAGTATTATTAGGGCTCATATTTTAAATTTCTTATATAATATTTTTCTGTAGAAATTTAAAAGGAAGTATAATTAAAAAATTAATTAGAATAATTTTTAGCTTTTCACTTTAAAAGTTAGTTTTTTATATTATGAATTTCTAATAACTCACTAAACTTTGAGAAAAACTTTAAGTTTGTAAGCATTTCATCCTTAAGAGCTATTTCTTTTAAGGAGTCACAATAGTTAAAGGCCCTTTCTAAATAATAAAATGCATTATCAAAATCTTTCTTTAAGGAGTAAGCTCTTGCTTTATAATAAAAGGCCATAAAGTTATAGGGTGATATGGCAAGGGCCTTATTTAAATTGTTTAGTGCCTTATCATAGTGACCTAAGCAAAGAAGTACATTTGCATATTCACAATAAGAAGCATCATTTTCTTGATCTATTTCTAAGGATTTCTCATACATTTTAGAACTGTTTTTTAAGTCATTTAAAAGAAAGTAACATTCTCCTAATTTTTTATAGGCAGAGGCATTATTTTTTTCAATTGAAACAAAATCTTGAAGATATTTAGTAGCAAGAAGATAATCACTCTTTTCAAAAGCGCAAAATGCCTTTCCAAATAAGGCATTTTTAAAATAAGGATTAAATTCTAATGCTTTATCAAAACATTCCTCAGCTTTAGAGTATTCGCCTATTTCAATATAAGAGAAACCTTTATTGTTTAAAGCAAAGGTATCTATAGGATTTAATTTTAAGGCTCTTTCTGAAAAATCTATGGCTCTATTATAAAGTTTTAGATTGTAATATACAAATGCAATATTATTGTAAAGTTCATAGTTAGGTTCTTTAAGCTTTTTTATTGCCTCTATGGAAATTTCATAGGCTGCATCAAAATCTTTTTGCTTTGATAGTATTAAAATTTTATTATTATGGAAAAATAGAGGATCTAATTTTTCTGAATACTTGTCTAAAAGATAAAGAGCATGTTTAAATTTTCCTAGAGATATATATTTACTTATTTGTTTTTCTAGCAGAAAATTATCTGACTCGATTAAATATAAAATTATAATTATGGATAAAATACATATAAGCATTATTATTAATGATTGAAATGAAGTCATATTTATCTCTCCTAAATATTCTTCTACTATTATTATATAAAGAATTACTAAAAAGGATTACATGAATAATAAGAATACTGTATAATAAAATTAGATAGAAATAGGTTTTCCTATTATGATATAATATAGGAAGTTAATACTATAAATTAATAGTAAGAAAGGATGTAACCAAATGGAACTATTAAAAGATAAGATAAAAAAAGAAGGTAGAGTTACAGAAGATAATATTTTAATGGTTGATTCTTTTTTAAATCACCAAATGGATGTAGAATTTTTTAACGAAGTAGGAAAAGAATTTAAAGATAGATTTAAAAATGATCAAATAGACAAAATCCTTACAATAGAATCAACAGGAATAGGATTAGGAATAATAACTGCTCAATACTTTGATAATGTACCAGTTGTTTTTGGTAAGAAAATAGAAAGATTACCAAGAAACAAGAGAGAAGAGGTATTTAACTCAGAGGTTTATTCATTTACTAAGAAAACAATATACAATGTTGTTGTTGATAAGAAATTCATAAAACCAGGAGAAAAAATCCTTATAGTTGATGATTTCTTAGCAAATGCCTGTGCAGTTTTTGGATTAATAGATGTTGTTAAACAAGCTGGAGCAGAAGTTGTTGGAGTAGGAATAGTTATAGAAAAAGGATTCCAAAGCGGAAGAGCTCATTTAGAAGACAAAGGAATAAGAGTTGAATCTCTAGTTACTATAGATAAGATAGAAGATGGAGAAGTTTACTTTAAATAATTTTTTTAAGATTATTTTTATGAGCTAAATAGGCTAAAAAGTAACATTTTAAGCTTAAAGAGAGCAAAAGATAAGAAATTTTAATTTAGGTAAAATTAACCATTGATATTTTAAGTAGAATTAGGTATTATATAAATTGTCTGTTTTAGAATGTTAAAAGTTAATTAATTAGTCAAGGAATTTATCTCTTACAAACAAAAATATATGTGCCTTGACTAAATTAATTAATTAATATATAATAAGAACATAAGTTTGATTAAAACTTTAGAATTTAAAAATTTAATATGGAATTTTTAGCGTTTAGACCATATTATTATCTCATAAATGGGGGCGTTTTGGCTTCGACGGGGGTAAGATGGGTTTGATAAGCGAGTCGAGGGAAGCATGGTGCCTCGATAATAAAGTATGCATTAAAGATAAACGCAGAAGATAATTTTGCATTAGCAGCTTAATTTAGCGCTGCTCATCCTTCCTCAATTGCCCACGGTTGAGAGTAAGGGTGTCATTTAAAAGTGGGGAACCGAGCCTAGCAAAGCTTTGAGCTAGGAACGGAATTTATGAAGCTTACCAAAGAGAAAGTTTGTCTGTGGACGTTCTCTGAGGGAATTTTAAAACACAAGACTACACTCGTAGAAAGTCTTACTGGTCTGCTTTCGGACACGGGTTCGACACCCGTCGCCTCCACCATAAAAACCACGATAGAAATATCGTGGTTTTTTATATGCTAAATGAATAAAGATATAAAGGCAATATTAAATATATTTTGAGAATTAAAATTAAATTTTATGAATATTATTAAATGAAATAATTTTTATATTAGGAGTATTTATGAAAATAGCAATTAAAATTACCAAATTTATTGCAGGAGGTATTGAAGTATTGCTTGGTATTCCTGTATTGGGAGCAAGTATAATTCTTGGGTTATCATGGATTCCTTTAGGGGTTATGCTAGTATTTCATATCATTAATTTAGTTTTATCTAAAAATGAAAATTTACCTATTACAGGCAGTATTTTAGGGATAGTTGGTAATGCCCTGGGATGGATACCTTTCTTAGGAATGATTATGCATATATTAACGGCTGTCTTTGTAATTATAGAAGCTTGTAAAATGAAAGTAGAATAAATTAATTGGAATTTTAAAATACCATGCATTAATTCCGTTAAATTTGTAATTGTAGAATAAAACAAAGACAAGGATTTATTTTATTACTTGTCTTTGTTTTTTTATTTAATATTCTTTAATTCTTATTAAATAATTTATGACAGTAGATTCCTATCTTTTGTGATATGTATCCTAATACGTTTCCACAAAGTAGTGCTGGCACTACAGCTTGCCAGTTTCCGTTTAATCCAAAGGTTGAGAAGCAGCCACAGAATGCTCCAGAGATAAATTCGAATTTTTTAAGCTTGGCTTGTATTACCATCATAAAAGAGAAAAATGCTGTTAAAAAATAAGACCAATATTCATTTTGGAAAATAGATGATCCTTTTATAATAAGCAGGGCGTAAATAATTCCTGTTGCATTTGAGCAAAGAGATCTAAAAAGTCCTTTAGCCATTCCACCTGAGGAATAATAACTAGTCCAACCAACAAAGCCAGTCCAACTTACCATTCCAAATACTGCTGCCATCCATGCCCAAACTCCAGATAGTACACCAACGCTGATAGCCACATATACAAGTACGTCCATAGAAAAATATCCTCCTCATTAGTATCTTATAAACTTAATATTAATGTTTTTATCGTACATTAATATTTTATCCAAAAGTAAACCTTTAATCAAATTATTAATGTGTTAAAATATAAATAGTTTACAATAGATGTTTTCTAAAGTAGAAATAGATTTTAGTTTAAGATATTTCTAAAAAGAGAGGACGTGGATTTTAACTTAGTATATATTTTATATATAGATTTTTTCTTAAGGTGTTTATAGGAGAGATATAGATTAGGTCTTAAGATATTTTGAAAAGGAGACGTAGATTGTGTCTTAGAGGATTTAAGTGGATTTTAGTTTAGAGGATTTAGAAAGAGAAGTATTTTTAAAGAGGTTAAGAGATAAATAAAAAAGTTAAAGGTAAATTAAAAACAACCTATATATATTTAAAATATAATTTTATTTATAGTAGGAGTATTTTAATATTATCTGTAAAGGAGAGCTTATGGAAAATACATGGGAGAAAAAGTGGGTAGAGGATATTGAGTATTTAAAAGAAGAGCTTAAGAAAAGGCATAAAAATTTATTTGCTTATACAGAGGAAGAAAGTTTTAATGAAAAGATAGAGAATTTAAAAAACATGGTTAATGAACTAGATTATGAGGAGATGAAGGTTGAAATATCAAGGGTTGTGTCTTCTTTAAGAGATGCTCATACTTCACTTATATTTCCTGCTAAAAGGTTTATTCCTTTAAAGTTTTATTATTTTAATGATGGAGTATATATTATAAATACATGCAAAGGATATGAAAACTTGTTATTTAAGAAGGTTTTAGCCCTTGGTGATATGAAAATAGAAGAGATTTTAGAAGAACTTTCTAATATTATTTCCTTTGAGAATGAGTATTTCTTTAAGGCTCAAAGCATGAAATATATGCAAATAGCAGAGGTTTTATATGGGCTTTTAATAATTGATACCATGAATAAAATAAAAATAACATTAGATGAGGGAGAATATGAGGTTTTAACCTGTTCCTTTGAGGATTTAGTTTATGCAAATAAAAGACTGCCTATGTATGCTAAAAATGATTTTTCTAATCTTTGGTTTGAAGTTTTAAAAAGTGGAGAGTTATACATAAAATATAATAGCTGTAGGGAACAGGGAGAGGAAAGTATAGGGAAAAAGATTGAAAATATAATATGTCTAATTGAGAAGGAAAACATAGAAAAGGTAACTGTAGATTTAAGAAATAATTTAGGGGGAGATTCAACACTTTTTACTCCTTTAATAGATTATTTAAAGAACAGTGAAAAGATAAATAAAAAGGAGAATTTAAAAGTTATAATAGGAAGAGAAACTTTTTCTTCATCCCTTTTAAATGCTTATACCTTTAAAAATAGTACTAATGCAAAAATAATAGGGGAACCTAGTGGAGGAAAGCCTAATTGTTATGGGGAAATCCTAAGGCTTACTCTTCCAAATAGTAAGCTTGTAATTACTTATTCTACAAGATTTTATAAGCTTATAGAAGATGATTTAGTTATGGCTCTTTACCCAGAGGAGATTCTTTTAGAGTCAATAGAAGATTATATAAATGTATAATTTTTCATAACCACATGAATATGTTATATAAATATATTCATGTGGTTTTTTTATGGGAATTTGATTCTTATAAATTAAAGTGATATAATTACCTAGGTAATTATTACTTAGGTAATTAAATGAAAGGAGGAATAAAATTGAACTTATATGGACATAAAGTGAATCAACTAGCTAGAAATTTTACTAAGAAATTAAATGAGAAGATTGCTCCTCTTGGGCTATATTCATCACAATGGGGTATTATATTATATTTACATGAAAAGAAACAGTGTACCCAAATAGAAATAAGTCAATATCTTGGGGTAGAGGCTCCAACAATTACTAGAACCTTAACTAGGATGGAGAAAATGGGCTTAGTTATTAGAACTGAAGGGAAGGATAAGCGTGAAAGAATTATAAATTTAACAGAAAAGGCTTATGAAATGTTTCCTAAATGGTTTGAAGAAGCCAAGAATATAGAAGTAGAGGCTATAAATAATATTAATAAAGAAGAATTAGAGATTTTTAATAGTGTTTTAGAGAAAATGATGAACAATTTAGATTAATAAATATAAAGTTTAGTAGAAAATATAGACTTTAAAAAGGAGTGTACATGGATAAAACTATAATAAAGCAATTATTTAAAATTAATAAAACTCCTTTTCCTTGGCAAAAAGCAATAAATGCTGGAATCTGTGCAGGATTTCCAGTACTTATAGGAGTTCTAATAGGTCAAATTCGTTTAGGATTATTAGGTGGAATAGGAAGTTTTTCATATTTATATGTTATAAATGAGCCTTATGCTCAGCGTGGTAAAAAAATATTGTTTGCAGCCATTGGTATTAGCTTGTCAGTTGCTTTAGGAACTTTATTAGCTCCCTACCCAATACTTATTATATTAATGGTAGGTTTAATTGGAGGAATTACAATTTTTATATTTGGTCTTTTAAAAATACCAGGACCTTCTTCAATGTTCTTTGTATTAAGTTTTTTAGTATCAACAGGAATGCCTGTTAATCAGTCAGAAGCGTTTATAAGATTTTTTGTTGTTCTTATGGGAGGGCTTTTTGCATGGTTAATGAGCATGAAGGGATATTTTTTAAATCCACATGGTCCTGAAATAAAAGTTATTAAAAGACTTTATTTAACCTTAGCAGATTTTAGTGAAGCCATTGGAAATGAAGATATTAATGATATAAGAAATAAAACTGTAAATGCTTTAAGGGAAGCAGAGGAAATTCTTTTAACTGGATATATTCCATGGAAGAATTCATTCTTATTTAATAGATTATACCTTTTAAATGAAGAGGGTAATAAATTATTTTTAGAAATGCTTGAGTTGCATGTTAATAAAAATAAGAAATTACCAAAAGAATTTAGTAATATGATAAGAAAGTTAGCTATGGCAATTGACTTTAAGGATGGAGACAAGCTTAAGATAGATTCTTATGAAAACTTAGATATGGATTACCATAAGCTTTTACAAATAATTTATGATACTGAAGCTATAATTAATTTGCCATTAACATACATTGGAAGAAGCATTAAAATTTCAAAAACTTCATTAATGAGTAAGGTTAAAAGAGCTTGTAATAAAGATTCAATAGTATTTATTAATGCAATTAGATATGGGGTTGTTCTTTCTATATCAGCTATAATAGCCTTTAGTTTTCCTTTTTCAAGGCCATACTGGATACCTTTATCCTGTGCTGCTGTCATGTCAGGTTCAACTATTATATCAACCTTTCATAAATCAATTCAAAGATCCTTTGGTACAATTATTGGAGTAATAATAGCTACTATTATTTTAAAAACAAATCCAAATGGTTTTATAATAGTTATAATTAATATGATTTTAACAGCTTTAACAGAACTTTTTATTGTAAAAAATTATGCCATAGCAGTAATGTTTATTACGCCAAATGCTTTACTTATAGCAGAGACTTCAACACAAATACATAATATTACTTATTTTGCAACAGCACGTATTACTGATATAGTGGTAGGTTCTTTAATAGGTTTAATAGGTATTTATATTTTTGGACGACGCTCAGCTTCTAGTAGAGTAAAGGATTTAATAGTAAAATTAATACATAGTCAAAAGAATTTATTAGTTCTCCTATCAACTAATGATAAAGAAATTAATAATAAAAAGATAAAAAATATGAAAGAAAAAATGGGTGTAGACTTAATGAATCTTAAGATGGCATATAACACTGCCTTAGGGGAAGTTCCTCGTAATGAGGAAATGCTTGAAATGCTATGGCCTGTATTCTTTTCTTTAGAGCATATTAGTTACTTACTAGATAAGTATTGTACAACTAAGAAATATTTAAATTTATCTGATGATGAATTAGCCCAATTATTACTTGTATTAGAGAAAATAGCAATATTTATTGAGCAGGGAATAGATGTAAAACCTAAAAAGGTTCCTAATATAAAGGAAATATCTCAAATTTGCGAAGAATTTAATTCTATACAAAGGGTATTTTATATTAAATCTCATAAATAATAGAGTTTATTTATTGTGTTCAACCTTAACTTTTTAATTAAATTTAAGGTTGAATATTTTTTATAAAAATTTTTCAATGCATAAAAATTCGTATTTTGATGCTTGAAACGTATTCATACAGTATAAATTAAAATAAATTTTGATTATTCTTTTAATTTAAATATTATTAAGTCTTTACATATATTAAAAAAAAAATTATAATTGAAATGTTTATAAATATGTCGAAAAGATGTACGAATTAATATTTTTTTAAAAAATAAAACTGAATAAGGATTTTTTTGGGAAATATTAAAAACAATCTACTAAAGGTGTATTTATTGTACCATATGCAAAAGACAATAATATTAAATTTATGGTATATAACAAGGAGGATAAAATGAAATATATTATTGGAGTTGTAGGATTAATTGTTATTTTAGCACTTGCGTGGATTGGAAGTAGTGATAAGAAAAATATAAAATACAAGCCTATATTTTTAATGCTTATTTTACAATTCGTATTAGGATTTATACTTTTAAATACTCAAGTTGGAAATTATTTAGTTGGAAGTATAGCAAATGGGTTTCAACTTCTTCTAGATTGTGCTGGAGATGGGGTAAATTTTGTATTTGGTGGATTAGTTAATAATAATCAATTTTCATTCTTTATTAGTGTTCTTTTACCAATAATCTTTATTTCTGCCTTAATTGGTATTTTACAATACTTAAAAATACTTCCTTTTGTAATTAAATACATAGGTTTAGTTTTAAGTAAAATTAATGGCATGGGTAAATTAGAGTCTTATAATGCTGTGGCATCAGCTATACTTGGTCAATCAGAAGTATTTATTTCTGTAAAAAAAGAACTTGGTTTATTACCTAAACATAGATTATATACTTTGTGTGCATCAGCAATGTCAACAGTATCTATGTCTATAGTTGGTTCTTACATGGTTTTATTACAACCTAGATATGTTGTAACAGCAATTGTTCTTAATTTATTTGGTGGATTCATTATAGCATCAGTTATAAATCCATATTCTGTATCTAAAGAAGAGGATATTTTAGTAGTTGAAGACGAAAAGAAACAAACATTCTTTGAAGTGCTTGGTGAATATATTTTAGATGGATTTAAGGTAGCAGTTATAGTAGCAGCTATGTTAGTTGGATTTGTAGCAATTATTGCTGTAATAAACATGATATTTAGAGCAATCTTTGGAATGAGCTTCCAAGATATACTAGGATACGTATTCTCACCTTTTGCATTCTTAATGGGTGTACCTTTAAATGAGTCAATACAAGCAGCCAGTGTAATGGCAACAAAGCTAGTATCTAATGAGTTTGTTGCAATGAATTTATTATCAAGTGGAAATTTAAATTTATCAGCAAGATCAATTGGTATTGTTTCTGTATTTTTAATTTCTTTTGCAAATTTCTCATCAATTGGAATTATTTCAGGAGCAGTAAAAGGGCTTAACCAAGAACAAGGAAATGTGGTTGCACGTTTCGGACTTAAATTACTATATGGTGCAACATTAGTAAGTATGTTAACAGCAACTATTGTTGGATTAATTATATAAATAAATTAACTTTGTTTTGTTTATATAGTAAAATGTAGAGAGAAATGAAAAGGGGCTGTATCAAAATATAATAAAACTTACAAACAGTATGAAGAGAATATCTAGATGAGCTTTAGAATTTAAATTATTACGTAGAAAATATCACGTTAAAAAGCTGAGACTGTTAACTTCTTAGGAATACAATCTCACAAAGTTCGATTGCATAAGTTCAAGAATCCAAATTAAAAATTTGGGCTTTCACTTAAGTTTCGAAGCTTTAGTGATATTTTCGAAGTAATGATTATTCAAATGACTCCAATGTAACTAAAGTTCCACTCTATAAGTTCAAGTTTCCAAATTAAAATTTGGACTTTCACTTAAAATCTAGTAATTCTCGGAATATGTTTGTAAGTTTTAAATAAGTTATTTTGATACACGCCCTTTTTTATGTAGAAATATTTTTAAAAGTTCAAATTATTCTTTTTTTCTTGCTTTAATTTTAAAAGTGCTATACTGAGATGGGATATAGTATTTGTTAAATAATATAGGAGGGGAATAATCATTATCATATAATGTTTCTAAAATTAAATCGCATTGATTTCCTCCAACAAGCTTATATTTTGGATTTAAGGAGTTACCAGCAGAGGAATGTTTTATTTCTAATACAGAACTTTTTGATATTTCATAGGAGTTATGTTCAAGAAAGTCTAGTAGCTCACTTTCATTATTTAAATCTATTTTAAATTCTTTTATAGTTTCAACAGATATAAAGGTAAAAGCGTAGGCTAAAACTTTATTTTTACTTTTATAATAACGTTCACAAGCAACCACTGCTGTGGAATCCTTTTCTAAAACCTGTTTAGTATAATCACTATCAAGTTCTAAGCGGAATACAAATTCAATATCTTTAATTTTTTCAGTATGACACTTGTATATAGGATTTCCTATTAACTCTAAAAAATCTATTTTAGTATGTTTTTCTGGAGATATTATAAAATTTCCTTTACCTCTTATATTTTTTACTAAACCGTCATCTTGTAGTAAAGCAAGTGCTTGACGCAAAGTCATTCGGCTAACCCCAAAACTTTTTGCAAGCTCAGGCTCAGATGGCAATTTTGTATTTAAAGGGTATTCACCATCAATAATCATTTTATATAACTTATCATATACAGATTTATAAAGCAATTTTTTGGGGTTTTTAGTATTTTTTGTAGTGAGTTTCATATTAACACCTTACTTATTTATAAAATTTATATTATATACAATCCTTAACAAAATCAGTATATCATAAATTTTTATTTATTTGAATTAATAGAGAATTATTTTAAAATATAAGTTGTAAAAATATACAAGTTAAAATGAGTAAAATTATATGTATAATAGTAAAAATAGAAAAATAATGGGTAAAATAAAGCTTTATAAAGAGTATTGAAATTGAAATAAAGATATGATAGTATTAACTTGTCTAAAAAATAAGTAAAACTTAGACAAGTTTACTTACCGCTAAATAAGTTGGTTTTAGTATAATTTGTAAACGATTATTGAGGGAGGATGAAGTAAAAAGAGTAGACAAGTTTATTATGATTATTAGCAAGCTCTTATTTAAGAAGCACAAATGAAAAAAAGAAAAGAGAGGATTTAAAATGGACATTTCACTTAATACTTTAAAAAATGTTGAAGAAGTAAAAATAAAAAAAGCGGTACCTGCTGTATTGGCTTTAATGATTTTTGCTTTAGTTATTGACAACTCATTTAAAATTATTTCACCAGATTTGGCTAAAGCTTTTAACATATCAGCTACTGCTGTTAGTTGGCAAGCAACTTTAGCTGGATTAGTTATTGGTATTGGAGCTATTGTATATGCTTCTTTATCTGATTCAGTAAGTGTTAGAACTTTATTGGTACTAGGAATTATATTAATATGTGTTGGTTCACTATTAGGATTTATTTTTCAGAAATCATTTTTAATTATTGTTATTTCAAGAATAATTCAGTCAGCTGGATTAGGAAGTGCAGAGACATTATATGTAATATTTATAGCAAAGTATTTTAAAGAGAGTGAACATAAAAAATACTTAGGATTTAGTACAAGTAGTTACGCTATTTCACAGGTAATTGGTACAATTACTGGAGGATATATTTCAACATATTTAAGTTGGCAAGTACTATTTTTAATTCCATTATTAACTTTAGTGATAATACCTTTTATATTAAAATATATTCCTAAGGAAAAGAATAGAGCTGGTAATGTGGATTATATAGGATTTATATTAGTTGCAACAGTTGCAGCAACATTAATGATCTTTGTTTCAGGATTCCAATGGGAAGTTTTAATAGGATTTATAGTTGCACTTATATTATTCCTTATATACATAAGTAAAAATGAAAATGCTTTTATAAGCATTAAATTTTTCACAAATAGAAACTTTATATCAGTATTACTTGTAGCTTTTGTTATATATAGTGTACAACTTGCATTTATATTTATGTTTCCATTCTTAGTTGAATCTATATATCATTATAGATTAGACCAAATTTCATTACTTTTAGTTCCTTCATATGTTTTAGCTGCTACTGTAGGAGCTTTATCAGGAAAGGTTTCTAAGAAAATAGGAAGTAAGCAATGTATTCAAATGGCTATATTAGGTATAATAGTAAGTCTTATTGTAGGAGCTTTATTTGTAAAAACATCAGTTTTAGTATTTATTTTTGTAATGATACTATTCTCAAGTTCATTTGCTTTAATGTATGCACCTATGATTGATACATTAACAAGAACAATACCTAAGGAAAAAACAGGAACTGCTATTGGTTTCTATAATTTCTGTTTAAATATAGCTACTTCAATAGGAATAACATATGTAGCAATACTTATGGAAAATAAATATTTAGGAAAGAACTTTACTGGACTTTTCAGTGACTTAGTAGCTATACAATATAGTAATGTTTTATTAGTATTAGCAGTTATATCTTTAGTATCACTTTTATTATACTGGACTTTAATTGGAAGAAGAGAGAAAAAGGCAATATAAATAAAAATTTAGAACCTTATAAATAATAGTTAAAAAAACTAAGTGTTAAAAGCCTGTAGGATGGTCAATAAAAAGACTATCTTATAGGTTTTTGTTTATAAAAATTTAGTATATTATAAATCTATTAAGTTTTTGTATAAATTATTAAAAAAATGCTAATTTATATTAAATTTATTATAAAGACTATAAAATTAAAAGAAATTATGATATTATAACTTTAAAATTCGGCAAAATTAGAGAAATCTAATGACGCAAAGCTATAGGGACTAAGGTTTATAACTATGTCAGCCAGTTGCCAAAGAGTGCATTAAGCTTTTTGTTTTATATTAATTATTGGAGGAGGGTGTAGGTTAAAAATTTATTTTGTACAAGCTTATATTAAATTATAAGTAGAAATGCACTTCTGAGGGGAAAGTCAATCAGGAGGATAGAAAAAATGAATAAGAGAAAAATAGCAGCTATAATTTTAGCTACCATGATTACAAATCTTTCTGCTACAACAATTGATGTTTTAGCACAGGAATTAAACACTAAAGACAATTCTAAGGTAGAAGTTAGTCATAATGATGAATCACATCAAGCAAGAGTAAGTAAGTTTGATTTATATAATAGTGATAAATTAGACGCTTATAATCAAGAATTTCAAATCAGAAGATCAAATATAAAATCCATAAATAATAATGGTGGAAAGTATAATAGTTCCACTATTGATAAAGCCATAGATGGCAATTTAGAAACTCATTGGGAAACAGGAAAACCTAATGATTCAAATTTTACAAATGAAGTAGTAGTTACATTTAATGAAATAACTAATATAGATAGAATTGTATATTCTGCAAGAAGAGACTCTGCAAGGGGAAAAGGCTTTGCAAAAGAATTTGAAATATATGCTTCTCTTAAAGATGAGGGAGATGATTTTAGCTTAGTAAGCAGTGGAAAATATACAGAATCAATTAGAGATTTAGTTGAAATAAAGTTTAATCCAACTGACTTTAAAAGATTAAAGTTTAAATTTAAAAAGGCTGAACAAAACTGGGCTTCAGCAGCAGAATTTATGTTTTATAAACCAGATGAAGTTTATTCTTCAATACCTAAGCTTTTTACAGACGGTACTATGAGTGAGCTTAGTAAAGAATTTAATAGTTTAGAAAAAATAAATGCCTTTAAAGAAAAAATTAAAAATCATCCACTATATAATGACTTTAAAGAAATTACAGACTTAGCTGAATCATTAATTTCTAATTCAAGAAAAGAGAATGTACTTGAATTAGAAATGAGAGGAGACTCTATAAGTGAGGCTCAAAAGAGAAAGGTATGGAATTTCCAAGATTGGCAAATAACAGGATTATCTGCTAGAGCTGGAGATAAAATAAATGTATATGTGGATGTAGCAGAAGGTGATCCTACTCCAACGTTATTATATAAACAATCTTTAACTCAACATGGTGGATCAACAAATTTTCAATTAAAGCCTGGTAAAAATGAAATAACTATACCAGAAATAAATTATGAATCTAATGGAATACCTAATGATGTTATTCAAGGGGGAGATTTATTCTTCACTAATTATAGAAGTGATAATCAAAAGAGAGCACCAAGGGTAAGAATAGAAGGGGCAAGCAAATATCCTGTATTTATTCTAGGAAAATCAGATGAAAATGAAGTAATGAAAGAGTTAGAAGCCTATGTTGAAAAAATTAAAGCAGAACCTAATACTACTCCAAATATTTTTGCAGTAAGTTCTAAGAAATCATTAGAATTTGTACAAGCTACTTATGCATTAGATTGGTATAAGAAAAATAACAAAACTCCAAAGTACACAGCGGAGCAATGGGATCAATATATAGCTGATGCTATGGAATTCTGGGGATTTGATAACTCAAAAGATGTTAATTCAGATTTTAATTTTAGAATAATGCCTATGGTTAAAAATCTTAGTGGTGGAGCATTCATGAATGCTGGAAATGGTGTTATAGGTATAAGACCTGGAAATCAGGATGCAATACTTGCAGCTAATAAAGGATGGGGTGTTGCTCATGAGCTTGGACATAATTTTGATACAGGGGGAAGAACCATAGTAGAAGTAACGAATAATATTATGCCATTATTCTTTGAATCTAAATTCAAAACTAGAACAAGAATAACTGAACAAAACATATGGGAAAATAATACCTACCCTAAAGTTGGCTTAGATGATTATTCTAATAATGAGTTATATAATAAAGATGACAGTACTCATTTAGCTCAGTTAGCACCATTATGGCAATTATATTTATATGATAATACTTTCTATGGAAAGTTTGAAAGACAGTTTAGAGAAAGAGATTTTGGAAATAAAAATAGAGAAGATATATATAAATCTTGGGTTGTGGCAGCGTCAGATGCTATGGAGTTAGATTTAACTGAGTTCTTTGCAAGACATGGTATTCGTGTTGATGATAAGGTTAAAGATAATTTAGCTAAGTATCCAAAGCCTGATAAAAAGATCTATTACTTAAATGATTTAGCAATGAATTATAAAGGTGATGGATTTACAGATAATGCAAAGGTATCTGTAAGCACAAGTGGTTCAAATGGTAATATAAAACTTTCATTTTCGGTAGATGATGAAAATAAAGATAATATACTTGGATATGAAATACGCAGAGATGGAAAGTATGTAGGATTTACTTCTAATGATATGTTTGTTGATACTAAATCTAATTTAGATGAGGATGGTGTATATGTAGTAACACCATATGATAGAAAGTTAAATACCTTAAATCCAATAGAGGTAAATGCATTGCAATCAACTTTATCTGTAAACCCAGTGATTACACTAGCTTTAGGTGAGGAGTTTAAGCCAGAAGAATATATTGTGGCTAAGGACATAAAAGGTAATTCTTTAAGTGAATCTGTAAAAATTAAATCAAGCAATGTAAATACTTCTAAAGTTGGAGAATATGAAGTATTATATAGCTTAGAAGATTCTAAAGGAAATGAATACACTAAAACTTCTAAGGTTAATGTGGTAAGTAGAAAAGAGTATATGAGTGATTTAACTCCTAAAAAATCTTCAAATGGATGGGGAACTGTTAGAAAAGATAAGAGCATAAGTGGAGGAGTAATAGGTCTTACAAGAGATGGAGACTTTGTTGACTACGATAAGGGATTAGGTCTTCATTCAAATGCGGAGTATGTATATGATTTAGAAGGAAAAGATTATGACTACTTTGAATCTTATGTAGGTGTTGATAAAGCAATGTCACCTAGACCATCCTCTTCAGTTATTTTTAAGGTTTTAGTTGATGGAGAAGAAAAGTTTAATAGTGGAGTAATGAGAAGTACAACACCTCAAAAATATGTTAAGGTTGATGTAAAAAACGCTAAGGAGCTAAAATTAATAGTAAATGATGCTGGAGATGGAGATAGTTCAGATCATGCAAGCTTTGGAGATGCTAAATTAGCTACTTTATCTTCAAAACCAATAATTAAAGGTGAAAATTTAGCTTATAATATGGATGAAAAAGTAGATTTAATGAAAGGAATAACTGCAACAGATATTGAAGATGGAAATATAACTTCTAAAGTACAAATAAAATCTTCAGACTTTGTTGAAGGAAAGTCAGGAATATTTAAGGTTGTGTACTCAGTAACAGATAGTGATGGACTAACTTCTGAATGTTCAAGAACTATAGCAGTTACAGATAAAGAAACTCAGTTATCTACTTTAAATTGGAAATCTGCAACTATAGGTTCAGGTGCTGTAAGAAAAGATAGAGCAGTAAGTGGAAATCAAATAAGATTATTAAATGAAGATAATTCTGTTGAAACCTTTGCTAAAGGAATAGGAACTCACTCATATTCAGAAATAGTTTATAATTCAGAAGGGTATGATATCTTTGACACTTGGGTAGGTATTGATAGACATGTTGCAGAGAAAAAAGTTTCTAGTGTTAAGTTTAAAGTATATGTTGATGGAGAATTAAAGGCTGAAACAGATGTAATGAGAATTGATACTCCAAAGAAACGTTTAGTTGTGGATGTAAGAAATTCTAAAGAGATTAAATTAGTAGTAGATGTAGCTGATAATGGAAACACTTGGGATCATGCAGACTGGGCAGATGCTAAGTTTAGAAATTTAGCAGAGTATGATACATCAGAGTTAAATAAGGCATTAGAAGAGGCTAAAAAATTAGACTTAAATAATTACACTGAAGAAACTTCTGAAGCTTTAAAAAGTGCAATATCAAAGGGAGAAGAAGCCTTAACTTCTAAGGATAAAGAGACAATAAATTCTGCCCTTGAAGAGTTAAATAAGGCAATGGATTCTTTAGTAAAAGTAGATTTAAATTCAGTTATTAATATACCAGATAAATATTTGCTTAAATCTATTCAAAATCAATTAAATAAAACTGGAGATATAACTTTAGGGGATATGTATAATTTAACTACATTAACATTAAGCGGAGTTTTTGATTTATCAGGCTTAGAAAATGCTAAAAATTTAGAAACTTTAAATATGGATTATAATGAAGTTAAAGATTTAAGACCTTTATCAAAATTAAAGAAGCTTAATACATTAAATGCACAAGAGCAATTTATTGCAGCAGGAGAGTTAAAGCCTTCTAATGGTAAAGTTATAGGTGACTCAAAAGTATATAATAGAGAAGGAAAAAATGTAGTTAAAACTATTAGAGTTGTTGATAAAAGTGGAAATACAATTTTAGAACAAGAGGCTAAAGATGAATTTACAATAAACACTAAGGATCTATCACCAGGATTATATGGTGTTCATGTATTATTTGAAGATAAAGGTTTTAGTGGAGTAATGTTCTATTTATTTAATGTGCAATAAATAGAGAAAAATATTAAGTTATTTTACTTATAAACTAATTTTATAATATAAAAGAACTAACTTTTTAAAATAATTTTAATAAAATATATGTTTAGAGTAGAGTCTATAGAAATAGATTCTACTCTATATTTTTTTGCTTATGAAAAATTTTTAAGATTAATATAATATGATACAATTCTAAAGCTTAATATAAATTAAAAAGTGTTTTAAATTTTATTTATAATTTTTAAATATTAAAGTAAAAATAATAGGGTATAGAATAACAAATTTAATTTTTATAGGAGGTAATAAAAATGGGTAATAAAAATAGAAATAGTAAAAAGAAGATGGCATCTTTAGGTCTTAGAAAAGATGAAAATGGAGATTATAAGTATATTGATCCGAGTGATACAACTTCAGAATTTGTTCCAGTAAGGAATCATGGAAGAAAGTCTTCTCATAATTAAAAGATATACTTATAAAAGTTTATAACTATAAACCTAACATCATTATTAAAGAGGAGCTTCATTATGAATATTCATACAAAATTAGGAGTAGTAATTATGGATTCAGGAACCTTTTTAGTAAAAAGAAAGAAAAGATAATTTGATAACAGGTGAAAAATATTAGTAAATGTTATATGAGAAGCTACATAGATTAATAAAGTCTATGTAGCTTTTTACTTTTAAAGGAAGTTATTTAATTTAGAGCTTATACTTAGAGTATTTGTATAGGTTTTATGCAAGAGGGAATAGGGAATGTTAAATTTTAAAAATTTAAAGATTATTTAATAATAAATGTAAAAAAATTGTATATGTGAAAGAATTATCATGGATTTTTTTTAGTTAAAATGGTATTATTATAAGCATGATAAAAATATTTTAATAGTAAAATACACCATGAAAATATAAGAAAAATCTAATTTTTATAGGTAGATTTAAACAAAGTATTAATTCATTGAAACAATGAAATACTTAATTATAAGGATTTCTTCTTTATGTATTTAGAAAGTTTTAAAAACATTTTAAAAGTATAGTGATAATTAAATTACTATATAAAGGTTAACTTAATTGACAGCTTTTTTACTCTGTCTTTTAAGGTGAGTTTAAATATAATATGCGCAATAATTAGTTTAAGTAGAATTATAAATTTTGCTTTATTTTTATATATTATAATATTTGTGCATTTTATAGAAAATATAACAATAGAACATATCAATAGATATTTTTATCCCTTGATATGAATAAAAGAAAGGAGAGATTAGGTGTATGAAAAAGAAATTACCTAAGGAAGCTTATGGTGGTGTAAGCGGTAAAGATTATGTTCCTTATTTTACTGGTAAGTCAAAAAATGGAGTTAATCTTCCGGTACTAATAATAGGTATAGTATTAGCTATTGTTTTTGCTGCTTCTACTGCTTATTCAGGTATGAAATCAGGGTTAACTGTTGCTGCTGGTATACCTGGTGCTATCATAGGATCAGTTTTTGTAGGAATATTTGCACGTAGTAAAGGTATTCTTGGAAAAAACATAACTCAAGGTATGGCAAGTGGAGGAGAATCTATAGCAAGTGGTATGATATTTGTATTACCAGCAATTATACTAATAGGAAGTAAGTTTACTTTCTTAGAAGGTGTAGCTGCAGGTGTAGGAGGAGTTCTATTTGGTATAGGATGTCTATCACTAGTTTATAACTATCTAATAGTTGAGGAACATGGAAAACTTATGTATCCTGAGTCAATGGCAATATCTGAAACACTTGTTGCTTCTGAAGGAAGTGAAGACTCAATTAAATTTATGGGTATTGGATTTGTTATAAGTGGTATTATAAATGTTTTAACAGGATCATTTTTAAACTTAATAAATAACACTGTTACATATCTAGGAAGCAAATTTTATAAGTGGAAATTTTCTACTGAAGTAAACCCACTTTTACTTGGTATTGGGTTTATAGTTGGATTAGAAGTATCTCTTACTATGTTTGCAGGATCTATACTTGCTAACTTTGGTATAGCTCCATTAATAGGATATTTCAGTGATATGGCAGAAAAGAGCATGCACTCATGGAATGATGCTTCAATGTTAATTCACCAAATGGATGTAAATGCAATATCAGGAAGTTATGTTAAGTATATAGGAGCAGGAATGATGCTTTGTGGAGGTATTATAGGGGCTATAAAACTTATACCAACTATAATAGTTTCAATAAAAGAAACATTAAAAGCAAGCCCTGTTAACGAAGAAAATGCTGAAAAAAATAGCGGATCTATAATAATACTTTTAGTAGGAGCTTTATTAGCTTTTGTTATAGGATTCTTTATTTCTAATAGTATTGCAATGGCTATAACAGGTGCAGTTGTTTCAATAATCCTATCATTACTATTTGTAATAGTTGCAGGACGTTTAACTGGTACAATAGGAACATCAAACCTTCCTGTATCAGGTATGACAATAGCTTCATTAGTAATATTAACATTAGTATTCGTTATAATGGGATGGACTGGAAAAGCTGATAACAAAGCATTACTTTTATTTGCTACATTTATGGTTGTTTCAATCTCTGTAGCAGGTGGATATAGCCAATCTCAAAAGGTAACATATATAATTGGTGGAAGCAAAAAAGAAATGCAAAACTCTTTCATGATTGCAAGTATAGTTGGTGTTGTTGTTGTTACTGGAACAATATTAGTACTTTCTAGCCAATTATCAATAACAGGAGCAGATGCACCTTTTGCATTACCACAAGCTAACTTAATGTCAACATTAACTTCAGGTATAATGGAAGGAAACTTACCTTGGCCTATGATAATTGTTGGAGTAGTTATGGCTTTATTCTTATACTTAGTAGACTTACCAATAATGACTGTTGCAATAGGATTCTATTTACCTATATCAACAACTTCTATAATTTTAGTAGGTGCATTAATACGTGTATTTATTGAAAAAATGAGCAAGAGTGAGCATGAAAAAGAAGTTAAAGTTTCAAATGGAATAAGTTTATCTTCTGGTCTTGTTGCTGGAGGATCTATTGTGGGATTAATAGGAATAGTTCTACAAGTAACAGGAATAATAACACCTGGAACACCAACTGGTTTTGTAGCTAGCAATGGAATGGCAATAATAGTACTTATCCTTTTAGTTTTAGCAACTACAGTACCTATTATGAAATCTAAGGTGAAACATTAAGGTGAATTATAATGGATAATGATGAACTTTTAAATATGCGATTTAAAATCTGTGATAATCTTCAGTATGAAGTTGATGAAGAGGGCATAGTCACTATTTTAGAAAAACAAGATCATAAGATTCAAAGATTTTTTAGAAAATTGAAATTTAAGATTCCAATGTATAAAAGAACTTCTTTAGATGAATATGGTAGCGAAGTATTTTTACAAATCAATGGAACTAATACCGTTAAGGAAATTGGTGAAGCTTTAGAGTCTAGGTTTGGTGAAAAAGTACATCCTCTTTATGAAAGACTATTAGTTTTTCTAAATCACATATATTTAAATTGCAAGTATATTGAAAAAGTAGAATAGATTTTATCTTTTAACCTACAAAAGCCTTTTTACAGATTTTTGTAGGTTATTTTAATTTTAGGATATATTTCAAGTAAATTGTAATTTTGAAAATATTTAACTTAAGGGAGGTTTGAATCCTTAACTATAATTATTAATCTTTTCTTATCTTAAATAAGGAAAGATATTTTAAGTTTATAACAAAGCATCCCTATAATCATATTTATTATTTTTAAGTTATAGAATAAATATTTAATATTTTTCTAAATTGCAATATCAAATTGAACTAGTCCTTAATTATGATTTAAGAACTAAT
>OGEQ01000883.1_pt1 | contig 28434 bp, 27 predicted proteins | sample 1570731 | NCBI WGS metagenome assembly OGEQ01 (sample SAMEA2582132, study PRJEB24529) | metagenome | biome: Human gut stool | place: China | collected 2011
AATTGACTATGGGTTGTAAGTTTATTTCTGCTGTTTAGTTTTCAAGGATCAGTCTTGTTTGTCGCTCACACCGTTTACAGTGTCAGCTTTTTCATTTTATCAGGCTTGTTTCATTCTGTCAAGTACTTTTTCAAATACTTTTCAGTGGTTTTTGAAAGCAAACTTCCTGATGTTTTATTTTGTCGCATCGTTTTCTCAGCGACGCCTGATTATCATACCAGACTTTCTTCTCGCCGTCAAGTACTTTTTTAAGTACCTTTCATTCTTTCGATGCATTTGTTTTGCTTTCCATCTGCCGGAGCAGTGGTGCTTGCATATATTACCAAGATTCCTCCGCTTCGTCAAGTACTTTATCTCGTACAATTCGACACTTTTTTTATTTGTTAGGAAAAGAGTGCTTCTTTATTTAGAAGCACTCTCTTTTCCTCACGCTTTGGAGTTCTTTGTTTTCTGCTGTTTTTCAGCCTGTTTGCCATTGGATTTGCAATGATCCATGCTGTATTCCTGGGCAAATTCTGTTCTATTCATGCCTTTTTCCTGTTTCTTTTCGTTGCTTTTCTTCATGTTTTCCATGTTTGAAACCTCCCCGGTTTATAGTTGCAAGTCCGTTTTCCCTTGCAATCCTAGTATGACCCGTTTGGTTTTGTTTATGCACGTTTTTCTTGGCACTCCAGCAAATATCTTTTTTTATACTTTCTCGCCGCGTATTTCTGCACCTTTCGATAGATCACCGGATTCATCAGACCGCCTGCGGCGCCTACCACCGGCAGGCCTTGGATAAACTTTGCTGTCAACATAGTCATAGAAAGACTCGCTGCGGTTTTTTCGATTTCATCGGAAAATACATATGACATAGAAGCCTTTCCATTCTTCCGAATCCATTCCTCTACTTCTCCATCTGCCTCACTGCGGTTTTCCGGAGATGCCAGCGCTCCACGAATGAGACGCAGCAAAAATACACGTTCCGCTTCTGTTTCATAACTGTATCCATAGCTTGTTGCTGTCTCATACAGTCCTTTCATCAATACGCCAATAAAAAGAGGGATATCCGGCAGACCAACGCCCAAAAGCCCCAATCCAACACCTTCCGCTGTGGTAATACACGCATTGACCAACCCACTTTTCTTAGCAAGTCGATCAACCTTTCTCACGGACTGTCCCGTAGGACTTTTCTGCACCCGAAAATCATTTACGGAAAACTCCAGACTCAAGTCCTCTTTACGGAATGTTTTCTCTACCACTGCTGTTCCCTTTTCAAAGACCAGATAAAAGGCTTTCGTAAAGGCCTTATTCAATGTATCCACTAGTTTGGGTGGAATCTTTTCTTTTATTTTACCTTTTACGCTCTCCAGTTTTTCATTTTCCTTTTTGGGTTCTTCTCTTAAAAAACGATCTTCCTTTCGTTTAATCTTTCCCAGTTCTCGTTCAATGCCATTTTTGATTTTCATATTCCATCGCCTTCCATTTCTTCTATTTGAAAAAGAGGAAAGCACTCCTTTTACTAGAACGCTTTCCTCTCCAATGTTATCCTTTTATGTTATTTCTGGTCTTTAGGTGGTTCTTTGTGGAGAACACCTGTCAGATCTGTATCAGCAAAATTGGTTTTCATTTTGGTATCTGCCTGTACGTTCTGGAATTTGTAGTAATCCATTACGCCAAGGTTTCCGCTGCGCAAAGCATCTGCCATAGCCATAGGCACCTGTGCTTCCGCTTCCACTACCTTTGCTTTCATGCGTTCTACTTCCGCTTTCATTTCCTGTTCCATAGCGATTGCTGTTGCACGACGTTCTTCCGCCTTCGCCTGAGCAATCTGTTTGTCGGCTTCTGCCTGCTGGATTTGCAGATGGGCGCCAATATTTCTGCCGATATCCACATCCGCAATATCAATAGAAAGGATTTCAAATGCAGTACCGCTGTCCAGACCTTTTGCCAAAACCGTTCTGGAAATCAGATCAGGATTTTCCAGTACGCTCTTATGGCTCTGAGAAGAACCAACGGTTGTTACGATACCTTCACCAACTCTGGCGATGATGGTTTCTTCACCGGCACCGCCCACCAGTCTTGCAAGGTTCGCTCTTACCGTAACCTTTGCAATAACTTTTACTTCGATACCGTCAATAGCCACCGCAGAAATCCAAGGTGTTTCAATAATCTTCGGTGTAACACTCATGCGCACCGCTTCAAATACGTTTCTCCCCGCCAGGTCAATGGCAGCTGCCCGTTCAAAGGACAGATCCAGATTTGCTCTATGTGCCGCAATAAGGGCGTCTACTACATTATCTACACGACCGCCGGAAAGCAAATGTGATTCCAGCTGATTGGCATTGACATTCATGCCTGCTTTCTGGGCTTTGATCAGAGGGCGGATAATTTTATCAGCCCGTACGCGACGCAGCCGCATGCCGACCAAAGAAAAGATGCTGACTTTTACGCCGGCGGAAATTGCCGAAATCCAAAGCCCCAAAGGCACAAAACTCAAGAAGATCACAACAACAACTAAAATCAGTATAATGGGTACAACAAACGCCAGAATATCTAATCCCATACTTATTCATCCCCTTTTTCCTTTTTTAACTTTAACACTCTGCCACTGTCACGGTTTTTCCTTGTATCTGTGTCACACGCACACGCTTTCCACGGTCAATGAAATCCCCATTGGAACATACATCCACCATTTTCCCCTGGAAATCAGCTACCCCAAAGGGCCGCAATGTTGTCTGTGTCACACCTTCTGCCCCCAGCAAGCCCTGTAATGTGCTTTCGTCAAAATCCTGGGCTTCCTGTTTGTCCCGCAGGACAACCTTGTTATAAAAACCGCTTTTTTTCGCCAGAACGATCATCAGCGCAAAGGCAATGACCAGCAAAACAACCGTAATCAAAAACGCTGTAATGCCATAAACCTTTGCCACCAAAAACGCCGTCCCCAAAAGACAAACACTGCCTAAAATACCAAAAACACCGAATCCAGGAATCAGCATTTCCGCAAATACCAGTGCCAATCCAACGATGCAAAGCAGGATGATCCAAGGCAGCATACGCTCCACCTTCCTTTCCAACAGCATATCCATTCCCATGAAAAATGTGCATCCACTTTTCCCCATGGAAAGCATATCCGTTATCTGTTTGTTCGATTTTCACCGAAATATCAAAAAGATTTTGATGTAGTTATTGTATCACAGAGAAAGACAAATGTATATCCGTTTTGCAAAGATTAAAAAATGCGTAAGAATCCAAAAAGGCAGTTTTCCTTCTTTGGAAACTGCCTTTTGTTACGTTCATACAGTCCCTTCTGTTCAGACTGCTTCTTTTGTTACCGGAACCAGAATCCGTTCGCCTGCACGGATGTGTTCCGAACGCATCTGGTTTAATTTTTGGATTTTATCAACCATATGTTCGGTTTTTTCTCCGTCTGCTTTATACTCTGCCGCAATGTCCCACAGGGTATCGCCGGAGTGAATCAGAACGGATTCATAGTAGACTTCCTCCGTTTTCTGTGTCTGCGCCCCCATTGCGATGGTTCCAATGCCTGTAATCAGTACAACTGTCAGCAGAATCAAAAAATTCTTTCTTGCTTTTCTAGATCTTCTTACCATACGTCTTCTTTTTCTTCCGTCCATGTTCACCCCTCCTAAATACCGAACATATTTTCTATTTATTCTTATAATATACGAACATACATTCTTTGTCAACTACTTTTTATACTTTAACGAACACAGGTTTGATTTTGTTCCCTTCCTATGTTACAATATGGTTACATCTATTTTTCTGCCCATTGGGCAATATACAAGGAAGTGAATGCATGAACGATTTATCCGCAAAACAACAGCAGATTTTAGAATATATGAAAGCAGAAGTACGGGAAAAAGGCTATCCGCCTTCCGTCCGTGAGATTTGTGAAGCCGTTGGGCTCAAGTCCACCTCCACCGTTCACGGTCATCTGGCACGCCTGGAGAAAAAAGGCTATATCCGCCGGGATCCTACCAAACCACGCGCTATCGAAATTCTGGACGAAGCGCCCCACAATCCTGATCTTCCCACAAGAGAACTGGTACAGGTGCCCATCGTCGGCAACATCACCGCCGGCACACCCATTCTCGCCGTGGAAAACATTGAAGATACCTTCCCGGTTCCCGTGGATTATGTCCATAACGATACCGTGTTTATGCTGAAAGTTCGTGGGGACAGTATGATCGAAGCTGGTATTTTCGATAAGGACTTGATCCTTGTTCGCCAGCAGAGCAACGCCTCCAATGGGGACATTGTTGTAGCCCTCATCGAAGACTACGCCACAGTCAAAACATTTTTCAGAGAAAAGGACTTTGTTCGCCTTCAGCCCCAGAACGCATCCATGAATCCCATCATCGTGCGTGATGTGACTATCTTGGGCAAAGTTATCGGTCTATTCAGAAAATTCTAAGGAGTGAAATTATGTTCGGTTATGTAAAAATCGGTGCTGCTGTTCCTCAGCTGAAACTTGCCGATTGTATTTCCAATAAAGAAGAAATCCTCAAACTGATCCGCGAAGCAAACGAAAAAGGTATTCGTGCGCTGACTTTTCCGGAACTGGCACTGACAGGCTACACCTGCGGTGACCTGTTCTTCCAGCTTCCTCTCATTCAGGCAGCAGAACAGGCATTGAAAGAAATCGCTGCGGAAACAGCAGAACTGGATATGGTCATTGCCATCGGTGTTCCCGTTATGGCGGATAACCAGACTTTCAACTGTGTGGCACTGCTCCACCAGGGCAGAATCCTGGGTCTGGTTCCCAAAACCTTTATCCCCAATTACAGCGAGTTTTATGAAGAACGCTGGTTCGCCGCTGCCGGAGACCTCATCAGTGAGGAAATCTCCTATGCAGGTCAGATGGTTCCCATTGGCGCAGACCTGCTCTTTGCAGCCGACGGCATTCCTTTTCTGAAAATCGGTGTGGAAATCTGTGAAGACCTGTGGGTACCCATCCCTCCCAGCTCTTACCAGAGCCTTTACGGCGCTACACTGCTGCTGAACGCTTCTGCCAGCAACGAACTGGCAGGCAAACCCCAGTATCGTCATCAGCTGGTTGCTCAGCAGTCTTCCCGCTGTCTGGCAGCCTATGTATACGCTGCCGCAGGCATCGGCGAATCCACACAGGATGCTGTTTTCAGCGGTCATAGCCTGATTTGCGAAAACGGTTCTCTCCTTTGTGAAACAGAATCTTTCTCCAGAGAAAGCCAGCTGGTTGCGGCAGACATCGACCTGGAAGTCCTTGCCAACGAACGCCGTCACCATACCACATTCATGGGTCAGCTTTCTCAGCCCGAAGCACAGCGATTCTATCGTGAAATCCATTTCCCTATGACAGAATCCCCTCTGGGCAAACTGGATCGTCATATTTCTCCGGCACCTTTCACACCTGGTGATGCTCATCTGGACGCACGCTGTCAGAATATCTTCCAGATTCAGGTGACCGGTCTGGCACGCCGTATGGAACATGCCCATGCGAACACATTGGTTATCGGTATTTCCGGCGGTCTGGACTCCACACTGGCGCTGTTGGTTGCAGCAAGAGCTTGTGACTACCTTGGTCTGTCCAGAGATCACGTTCTGGGCGTTACCATGCCCGGCTTCGGCACCACCGACCGCACCTATAACAACGCACTGGAACTGATGCGTTCTCTTGGTATCCAGATGAAAGAAATCTCCATCAAAAACGCTGCTCTCCAGCATTTCGCGGACATCGAACATGATCCCGAAATCCATGATGTGACATACGAAAACACACAGGCTCGTGAACGTACCCAGATTCTCATGGATCTGGCAAACAAAACAAATGGTCTGGTAGTCGGTACCGGCGACCTGTCCGAACTGGCACTGGGCTGGGCAACTTATAACGGCGACCACATGTCTATGTATGGTGTCAATGCCGGCGTACCCAAAACACTGGTACGGGTACTGGTAAACTGGGTAGCACATTCCAAAGAAGTGGACGAAACCGCTTCCCGTATCCTGCTGGATGTACTGGATACCCCCATCAGCCCCGAACTTTTGCCCCCTGATAAAGACGGCAAAATCAATCAGAAAACAGAAGACCTCGTTGGGCCTTATGAACTCCACGATTTCTTCCTGTTCCATATTCTCCGTTTCGGCTTCCGCCCTGCAAAAGTGCTGTATCTGGCAGAAATCGCCTTCGACGGCAGCTATGACCGAGAAACACTGCTGAAATGGCTGAAAAACTTCTATCGCCGTTTCTTCGTGCAGCAGTTCAAACGCTCCTGCCTGCCTGACGGCCCTAAGGTTGGTGCACTTTGCCTGTCTCCTCGTAGCGACTGGCGGATGCCTTCCGACGCTTTCAACCGTGTATGGATGGAAGAAGTGGAAAAACTGTAATCCTGATAATATCAAAGACAGAACAGGTATCTGTTCTGTCTTTTTTATTTTCACAAAAAAAGAGTCCACAGAAGGACTCCCTTTTCTTTTATAAATCTTTGATTTTCATTTGATCCATGTCGCTGTTCTTCTTCTTTTTTCTCCTGATCGCAGCATAAATCAACAGATAAACGACAGTTCCAATGTTTGATACCAAAAAAGAAAGTACCATTGCCCGCACATTTGTTGCCTGCAATAAAAAAACAAGACTTCCTAAAAACGAAATTGCCGGCAAAATCAATCCCAGCCACTTATTCTCTTTTCGACAGAGAAAAATCTGCAATAGAATGAACAGTGCAAAAGGCACCAGCCATACCATCAATAATATCCACAACAAAACACCACTTGCCATTGCCATTCCTATTTCTCTCCTTTCTCTTTCCGATATGCTGTAATGAGCAGCTTCGCCGTATCAAAATCCAGTTTGTCATCCATAGCAAGTTCTTTGATAAGCCGCACATAAGGCTCCTGTTCTTTCTGCTCCGTCAACTGTATTTTCTGGATGAGTTTATCCAACCGTAATCTCACCGTAGGATAGGTAACGCCGTAAATCCCCGCAATTTCTTTCAAAGAACCAGAAGCCAGTACAAAATTCTTGATAAATGCCAAATCTTCTTCTTCCAACTGCATAATCCAATCCGGTATTCGTTCCACATCCTCACCGCCTTTCACATTATTAAAATAACATTTAATATTATTAAAGTCAATATATATTTTTATTTTCACTTTATTAATTCTATTTTTTATTTTCCATCATATACTAGTGATAAAAACGACAGGAGTGTCAATCATGCAAAATCCCAATGTGAAATATCTGAAAACCCCACAGGGGGACATTGCTGTTTTTTCACTGGAGCATAACCGTCTGTGGTGCCGCAGACAGACTTCTGATGGCAGATACACCCCCTTTTGTATTGCGGAAGGCGTTTCCGCTTTTTCCCTTTGCCAATATGAATCCTATACATATCTGCTCTATCCCACCACCGACGGACGGCTCATATTGTCTGCATCCTCCGACTTGATGCAGTGGGAACAACGCCCTTTGTGGCAAGCAGGTGACAAACGATGGCAAAATACCTATTGTTTCATGGCGCCGCAAAAAGACGCCTTCCATCTTTTCTACGGTGTATCCCAGCCCCAAAGCGGCAATCACGTTTTAGAATACGCCCTGTTCCAGAAAGGACAGTGGCAGCCGCCTTATCAGATCGACCATTTTCTGCCTCTGCCGGGAGCGCCTTTTCTGGGCCGCAGATTGGGAGAAAATCATGTGATTTTGTACTATCGTTCCCATCACAGCACCATCAGCGCCCGGGAAATCCTCCTTTCCCCTTTCACCATGGGCAGTCTTTCTCCTCTCATTCAGACAGGTGGCACCTGCACGGATTTTTCCATTCTGGAAGACAACCAGCAGATGCATATTCTCTATCTCAGCCGGAACCTGTTCCGCAATCAAGTGGTTTATCGCTGCAAACAGGGTTCTGCCGTGGGACGTCCCTTCGTACTTTGGGAAAGCGGCTCCGCCTGCGACCATTGTCTGGTTTATCGCCAGCAGGATAAGATTGTGCTGTTCTGGTGTGCAAATGGTCTGCCTATGCGATGTATCTGTGAAAATGGCACTTCCATTGGCCCTGTGGAACGCTGCACATTCCCCTTTCCCTTGCAAAGTCTGAAAGGTGAATTCATAGGTGCATCCGATCCTTTCGCCGCAGAAGCCATCGGTGACAGACAGAACAATTTCCATCCAGCCATTTTCTCTGAAAATACGCCGTCCCTTTCACAGCCACAGTTATACGCCGCTTCCACCCCTGCCCCTTCTCCGGTACGAGAAGAAGAAAATAATGAACTGGAGGAACTGCGGGCACTCCTTTCTCAACGCAGCGAAGAAATTTCCGCTGTCAACGCCAAATGGAAAGCTCAAGTGGATGCTTTGCAGGAAAAATTGGCAGCTTACGAAAATGCGGAATCAACCGAAAACAATACACCTTAATACAAAAACATCCGAAACCCTTTCAAACAAAGGATTTCGGATATTTTATTTCACAAGATTTTCTTATATGGAATCTAATTTTTCAAAAATTCCGTTTTTCCATTATGCGCCGAAAAACAGTTCCATATCTTCTTCCACCGTACCAATGCCTGCGATACCGAAGTTTTCCACCAGCACTTTTGCCACATTGGGAGAAAGGAATGCGGGCAGTGTAGGGCCCAGATGGATATTCTTCACACCCAGATACAGCAGTGCCAGCAATACGATAACTGCTTTCTGTTCATACCAAGCAATGTTATATACGATAGGCAAATCGTTGATATCTTCCAAACCGAATACTTCTTTCAGTTTCAGGGCAATCACTGCCAGAGAGTAGCTGTCATTGCACTGACCAGCATCCAGCACACGAGGGATACCATTGATGTCGCCCAAATCCAGTTTATTGTATTTGTATTTCGCACAGCCTGCTGTGAGGATCACAGTATCTTTGGGCAGGGCTTTTGCGAAATCTGTATAGTAATTCCGTTTGGGACTGCGGCCATCACAACCAGCCATAACCACAAATTTCTTGATGGCACCACTCTTTACTGCTTCTACAATCTGATCTGCCAGAGCCAATACCTGATGGTGAGCAAAACCGCCAACGATTTCACCTGTTTCCAATTCTGTGGGCGCAGGGCACTGTTTCGCATGAGCGATCAATGCGGAGAAATCTTTTTCTTCCCCTACACCGCCGGGAATATGTTTACATCCGGGGAAACCAACAGCGCCAGTGGTATACACACGGTCTTTGTAGCTTTCCAGGGGAGGTACCAGACAGTTTGTTGTCAACAGCACAGGGCCGTTGAATGCTTCAAATTCTTCTTTTTGTTTCCACCACGCGTTACCATAGTTACCCGCAAAGTGGCTGTATTTCTGGAATGCGGGATAGTAGTGCGCAGGAAGCATTTCAGAGTGTGTATACACGTCTACACCTGTACCTTCTGTCTGTTTCAGCAGCATTTCCAGATCTCTCAGGTCATGACCGGAAACCAGAATACCGGGATTTTTCCGTACACCAAGAGCAACTTTTGTGATCTGTGGATTGCCGTAAGCAGTTGTATTTGCTTCATCCAGCATTGCCATAGCGTCTACGCCGTATTTGCCTGTTTCCATGGTCAGTGCCACCAGCGCTTCCACATCCAGACTGTCATCCAGTGTTTTTGCCAGCGTTTCCTGCAAAAAGGCATCAATGGCTTCGCTCTCCTTGCCCAGGGCGTTGGCATGTTTGCTATAAGCAGCCATGCCTTTCAAACCATATACGATCATTTCGCGCAGACTGCGAATATCTTCATTTTCCGTAGAAAGGACACCTACCTGTGCCGCTTTTTCCGCAAAAGTTTCTGTTCCCCCATTCCACTTTGCTGCTTCTGTCAGACCTGCATCACTTCCCAGTTCTGCCAGCAGTGCTTCTTTACAAGCCAATGCGTCCACAATACGTGCTGTGATTTTTTCATCATCAAAGTTTGCGTTTGTAATGGTAATAAACAGATTTTCTGTCACCAGATGGTTCACATCTGTTCCAACCGTTTTACCTGCTTTCCGCAGCTTTGTCGCCACATCGGAAAGCCCCTTTGTTACATAAATCAATAAATCCTGCAAGCCTGCTGTCTGCGCGCTTTTCCCGCATACCCCCACACGGGTGCAGCCTTTGCAGCCTGCTGTTTCCTGACACTGAAAACAAAACATATTCATCATTCTTCTCTCCTTTTTATTCTTTATCTTTATCCTTCCAAAGGAAAAATAACTGTTAACAACATTTTGAATGCTTCCTGACCATAAACGGCATGGGGTTTGCCTGCTGGCATCACCAGCGTTTCCCCTGCTTCCAAAATATATTCTTTGCCGTCTACCGTAAATTTTCCGGTTCCTTCCAGTACCGTCACCATGGCATCACCATGGGACGCATGGGTACTGATTTCTTCGTCTTTATCAAAAGCAAATATGGTCAGACTAACAGCTTTATTCTGTGCCAGCGTTTTGCTGACAACCTGCCCTGGCTGGATACTGACCTGTTCCGCCAAACGCAGTATACTTTCATGTGGAATGTTTTTGATATATCCCATGGCTTCCGCCTCCTTTTCAATTCCTATCGTTTTTCTATGGCTATATTTTATGACAAAGCCATCCTATTTTCCGTTGTTTTTCCAACAAAAAAAGAAGTATTTCTTTTTGGGCAATTTCAGAAGAAAACAAAAAAGCTGAAATCCTTACAATACAAAAGATTCCAGCTTTCTGATCTTTACTAAGATTTTATCCTGTGTGTTTTCTTAAGAATAACTGCTTTCAAAAATACTTCTCAATAGAATTCTATTTTAGGGAAGCAACGGGCACACACTGCTGCGTTCTTCCAATTGGCTTGGTACCAGCGCTTTTTTGGGATATTTGTCTCCAGCCCACATTTGCTCCAGCCAAAACAATGCCGCTTCCGCCATTTCCTGACGCATAATCTGTACTGCCGTTAGGGGAATGCCATAACAATCCTGCTGTCTGGTGATGCTGCAAGCCACAACACTCATATCCTCTGGTATGGAAATGCCCATTTCCCGCAGTGTATATACAACAGCACCGGCAGACACTCCTGCACCCAACAGCAATGCCGTAGGTTGGATACGGTCATACATATCCTTCAAAGAAGCTCTCACTTCCTCCGGCGCACCGCCGTATTCCACAATGCTGCCCACTTCTCCTTTGCAGGACATGGCATGCAAAAAGGCAAAAATCTACATTTCAAACAACGCCGCTTCCTTTTTATTTTTGCTGCCAATAAAAGCAATTTTTCGGTGTCCCTTGGCAAACAAATGAGTCAGCGCCAATTCAACCGCTAACGTATGGTGAGGCACAACGCTGTAATACTTGCTGTCGTCCGGGCCATCTCCCAAAAACACGATATTTTCCGTATATGTCCGCAGTTCCTGAATCACATGATCGGGAAATACGCCAATGGCAATGATGCCATGCAGTTCTCTGCCGATTTCCTTTGCAGACTGCCCCTCTGCGAAAAACAGCGGTACCGTTTCCAGATTTCTGGCAAAACAAGCCTGCTCCACAGCATTTTTCAAAACCATGTAATACCATTCTTCAGACGTTTCCTGCAACGTCATCTGGGCAATGCCCACGCAATATTTTCTGCTTTCATCAGATACATTTTTCTGTATATTTTTTCTCTGCGGCTTCACATAGCCAAGTTCCTGTGCCGCCTGCCGGATTCTTTCCCTTGTTTGCTCCGTCACCGACAACGTGGCATCTTCCTGCAAAACACGGGAAACAGTAGAAGGCGAGACGCCGGCCAAAGCCGCAATATCTTTTAATGTCGCCATATATTCTCCCTTATTCTCAATCCCTCGTATACAAATTTTCTACAAAATTATACTATAAATCTAAAACAAAGAAAAGTATCGAAAAGAAAAGTTTTCTTATAATTTCGTAATTTTTTCCTCAAAAAAATAGACTGCATGCATCCATACAGTCTATCTTTTCCATGTTCCGCTTTCTTATTCAAAAGGATAACGAATTCCCCATGCTTCCCGCAGGCTGTCCATTTGTTCCATCATCCGCAGGATTTCACTGTGAGGCATCTGTTCACATTCGATTTCGCCTTCCCGAATGGCTGCCATAGATGCACGCACCTCATCTTCAAAACCGGTGATCTGTTCCGGCATATCAATGGCTTCTACCAATTTCCGTTCATTGTCATAAATGCAGACACGGTCTACATTGTTGATGTTTTCCGCAACCAGATATCCTTTGGAACCGTACACAATACCAAACTGTTCTGTGGGCCCCAGCATACCGCTGTGAGCAATGGCCATTTTGCCGTTTTTGTATGTAAGCACAATGGCGTTCTGGGCATCCACCCCAGTTTCTGTTTTCACACATGAAGAAGTGACGCTGGCCACTTCATCCCCCAGAATCATGGCAATGAAAGACAAAGGATAAATTCCTACATCCAGCAAAGCGCCCCCTGCCAGTTCCGGGTCTGTCAAACGGCGTACATGCTGGATATTATATCCCAGATTTGCTGTTACAAAATTGACTTCCCCAATTTTACCTGCTGCAATGGCATCATCAATAATTTTTCTGGAGGGCATGTATCTTGTCCAAATGGCTTCTCCCACAAATACGCCTTTTTCTTTGGACAGTTCCAGAATTTCTTTTGCCTGGGCAGCGTTTGCTGTAAAAGCTTTTTCGCACAACACAGGTTTTCCATGTTCCAAACACATTTTCATATACATATAGTGATGGGAATGGGGTACCGCAATATAAATCAATTCCACATCCGGGTCTTTTGCCAATTCTTCATAAGAGCCATACGCCTTAGGAATGTCAAATTTTTCTGCAAATGCCTTTGCACGCTCCAAATCTCTGGACGCAACGGCATAACACTGGGCATCCTTCATATGATTGATGGTGTATGCCATTTTTTCCGCAATATTCCCAGGGCCCAAAATACCGATCTTCATTTGAAAACCTCCTCTTTGTTTTTGTCTAAATACATGTCTTTAGTATATCACATTGTCATTTTACCCTCAATGCCTTTGCCCGCTTCCATGTTTTACTGTATGCTTTTTTCCATACCTCTGACGTATCTTCCCCGTACATTTCCAGAAAAAGCTTATACCGATAAGGAATAGATTCCTTTTTCGGCGGAAAAACAACAGGCTCCCCTTTCATCACTACACCATCCAACTCATGACGGCAAACCATATCATCCAAAAATGCCAATCTCCAGCACCCGTCAATAAATTCTCTTGTGGGCATATATACTGGCAATTTCTTTTTCATTCTGATAGACATCCGCAGCAATGTCCAGTATCCCAACATCCAAGGTGTTTTTTTCATCTCTTATCCCCCAATCTTTTTTGCCATTGTACCATAGGATTCTATTTTTCCACAAGAAAAAAGCCCTGCCACTTAGAGCAAAGCCTTTTTCTTTTATAGGTATATTGATTGCGTATGAGCCTTTTTATGCCAGCGCTGCTTCCAACGCCTGCTGGTCTACATAGTTATAACCGTTGATGTGATATACGGGAATATCCAGCGCTGTGCCATCCAGCACAATTTTCCAAGCAGATGCTTCTCCTACTTCTGTCAAAGTTTTCTGGGTATCTTCTTTGCCTGTTGCTGTATATGTACCACCCGTTTTCAATACAACCTGCTGTTTTTCGCTGTCAAAATCCACACCGTATGTTTTGCCGCTTTCCTGTGCCTGCAATACACCGTTGCGGATGCTGATATAGGAAGTTTCTGCTGCAGGTTCTTCTGTTTTCTGGAATGTCCAAATCTGTGCAGGTTCTGTGTTTTCCCCAATGGAAACCTTCACTTCTGCTGCTGTGCCGTCTTTTGTAAATGTGCCTGTTGCTGCGTCGTATACATAGTCAGTAATGTCAGCGTCTTCGTTTGCGGCATCTTCTGTTACAGTAACAATGCCAAAGTCATTGTCATTGATGACTGCAATGGTATTTTCATCTACCATGCACAGACCTTCCGCTTTTTCCGCTGTCCAACCATAATCACGCAAATCCAGCAGCAGTTCTTTTTCCGCGAACACAACATCATCCTGCAATTCTTCTGCAGAAGCATATTCCAATGCCTTACCGTCTACAGTCATGTCAGAAATGTCTGTAGCTTTGGACAAATCCACCTGATAAATTTTATTGGACATGGTCTTGTCTGCCAGTTTGCCCTGTTCGATAACCAGCAGTGTGTCATCATCCACTGCGTAAATATCCCCAATCTTGCAGTTGGAAGGTGCGCTGTACTGGCTCAGGTCTACAGGATATGCATACATTTTTGTATCACTTGTTTCAGGGTCAAGTGCCACAATTCTGGTAAAGCAAGCGGTATCGTCTGTTTCACCGTTTACATCCAGTACACTCTGCACAGAAGCCATAACTGTGCCATTGGGTGTGATGGTCAGACCTTCAAAACCTCTGTTTGGAATGCGATACTGCAAAATTTCCGGCAGACCTTCACCGGGAGCATATTTTTCCAGAATCTTACCATTGGCATCTGTCTTTACAATGAAAGGACCATATTCGTCACACAGCCAGAAATTTCCGTCCTCATCTACGGCAATACCTTCTGTGTCCAGACCTTCATTGTCATAACCGATATCATTAAGCTGCATATCCAATGCTCTTTCTCCTGTTGCCCCAACCTGACCAGGTTCCAGAGGCAGACCGGAAATCTCGTTTCCTTCTGTATCTTTCAGCGTAATAGCTTCATCTACAACGGCACCGTTATCTTTGATGGTCACAATTCCAATGCTGGGGGTGAATTCCGGACAAGGGAAAATCTTTGCTTCTGTCTGTGTTCCGTCTTTTTCATACTTAGGTGCGTCCGCATTGGGACCTCTGTCCGTCACTGCATAAAACTGCATTTCACCCGCTTCGTTATAGCCTTTGAATGTCACTGCGGAACCGAAACCAGTCACCAGACCTCCTTCAAAATACCCCTCTTTGGAATCGGCAAAGGGTACTTTCAATTCGTCCGCAATAGATACATCATAAGCCGTTGCTTCATATTCTGCAGCAAAGGCAGGGATGCTCTGCAAAACCATCGCTGTCAGCAAAGCCGCTGTAAATACTCTTTTTTTCATTGTTACATAACCTCCTCTTTTTGTTTCCCAACAATGCCATTAAAGCATGTTTCCATCAAAAAACCATAAAGGCCATGTAAAATCTTTGTAAACCCTTTTGGAGCAAAAAAAGAAAAGCCCTCAGCTCTTCGCTGTTCAGGCTTTTCTTTCCGTTTTATGCTTCCGGTTTTTCATTTAATACCCAAAGGGCATAATCTACATATACATTACAGGAAATCAGCAGTGCTTCCTCATCCACGTCAAACAAACCATGGTGATGGGCAACGGCTGTATGAGGGTCTTTGGAATTTCTGGTACCCACAAAAGCATACATACCTCTTGTTACTGCCAGATAATCCGCAAAGTCATCGGCACCCAACGCTTTCTGGAAATCAGAAATGATGTCTTCTCTCGGCAAAAATTCCGCTGTCACAGCTGTTACTTCTTCTACTGCCTTTGCATCATTTACCAGAGGTGCTGCAAAATCCAAAAATTCTACTTCCGCTTCCGCGCCATACAATGCAGCTGTTTCCTTTGCAATTCTTACCACACGGTCATTGGTAAATTTCCGTACTTCCGGCAGGAAACTGCGGGTAGTGCCTTCCAGCACTGCATGTTCTGCTACGATGTTGTACTGGGTGCCTGCCTGCAATTTGCCAACACCAACCACAACAGTTTCCAGAGGGTCTGTATTTCTGGAAACGATGGTCTGGAGCTGCACTACAATCTGAGATGCAATATACAGAGCGTCTACCCCCAGCTGCGGCGTGGAAACATGAGCGCCTTTGCCATGAATCTGAATTTTAAAATAGTCGCAGCTTGCGTTCTGAGGGCCAGCTGTCAGGGAAATTTTTCCACTGTCCAAATGGCTTGTCACATGGGCACCAAATACACGGGTCACACCATCCAGCAGACCTGCCTGAACAAACTGTCTGGCACCCTGTCCGATTTCTTCTGCCTGCTGGAAGAATAAACGCACCTGACCGGAAAACTCATTTTCTTTTGCTTTCAGAATTTTCGCCGCTGTCAGCAATGTTGCTGTATGGGCATCATGTCCGCAGGCGTGGCAAACACCTGCGTTCTGGGAATGGTAAGGCACTTCTTTTAAGTCCTCCATGGCCAGAGCGTCAATATCCGCTCTCAGGGCAACGGTTACACCGTCCCCTGCTTTCTTCCCATCAATCCAGCCGTAAACGCCTGTTTCTCCAATGCGTTTGTGAGGAATTCCCATACTGTCCAGTTCCCCTTCAATTTTCTTGCAGGTTTCATATTCCTTGAGGCTTACTTCCGGGTGTGCGTGAAAATGCCGCCGCAAATCTGTCAAATATGCTTTTTCAGCTAATACATAAGGTTTTACTGTCATATTTTTTCATCCTTTCCTGCCCTTCAAAGAAAACAGGTCGGGCTTTCCGACCTGCTCTTGTGTTCTTTGGGATTATTCTGCACCTTCCCATGCGCATACAAATGCGCCCTGGTATTCGTCTTCAATGGTTTTCTGTACTTCTGGTGTCTGGTATGCTTCTACGATTTTTTTGTACACTTCGTTGTCTTTATCTTCTGTACGAGCAACAATCACGTTTACCAGATCAGGTACTGCTGCATTTGTTTCAGGGTTTACATCTTCTACAAAGATGGTATCTGTCACAGGGTTCAGACCTGCTGTGAAAGCATTGCCGCCGTTGATGATGGCTGCTGTGCAGTCAGGCAGCAGATTTGCCAGTGTTGCGGATTCTGCTTCCATAATTTCGATCTGTTTGTTGTATTTGGTGATGTCTGCTTTTGTGGGAACAACGCCTTTTGCAGGGTCACATTCGATGATTCCAGCTGCTTCCAGCAGTTTCAGCGCACGGCCGCCGTTTGTCAAATCGCTGGGGATCGCGATAACGTCACCGTCTTTGATCTCTTCAATGGAAGAAATCTTGTCTTTGTTGTTGTAGATGCCCAAAGGTGCGATGATGGTATCGCCGATGTCTACAATGTCATAACCTTTCTGCTGAATGTCGTTTGCCAGGAATGCTTTATGCTGGAACGCGTTCAGGTCGATTTCACCGTCATTCAGGGCACGGTTGGGTGCTGCGTAGTCTGTGAATTTCACCAGTTCCACTTGAATGCCGTCATCTGCCAGCAGTTCGTTGATGGTATCCCACTGGGCGTTGTATTCCCCAACCACACCAACTTTTACAACAGTGGTTTCGCCGCTGTCTGCTGTTGCTTCCTGTGTGTCTGCACTGCCGCCGCAAGCGGTCAGAGATACTGTTGCTACTGTTGCCAAAGCTGCTGCAATCCATTTTTTCGCATTTTTCTTCATAGTTTTCTACTCCCTTTCTTTTCTCAAAATATTATTTATGTTCTATATCCTTAAAATAGTTTCCCATTTCAAAGCAACGATTAATGTGTGGTTCTCCGAATGATAAGATTGCCCACACCCTGAATCACACTGATGATAATCAGAATGATGATAACAGTTACCCAGATCATGTCACGATAACCCATCTGGTAGCCGTAACGGATGGCAAAGTCCCCCAGACCGCCGGCACCGATAGCACCAGCCATAGCTGTGATACCGATGAGGCTGACAAATGTAATCATGGTCACACGAGTAATACCAGGGATGCTTTCTTTCAGATATACACTGAAAATGATTTCCAGTGGAGAAAATCCCATGGAAGCGCTGGCTTCCACCAGACCGTAGTCCACATCTGCCAGTACGGATTCAATCTGTCTGGCAAAGAATGGAACTGTTCCCGCAATCAGTGCCACATAAGAACCGGTAACGCCGGAACCTGTTCCCACCAGGGCACGGCTTACAGGAATCAGCAACACCATCAGGATAATAAAGGGGATGGAACGAATCACGTCGATGATCTTATCCAGAATTTTATACAATACCGGATTTGCCATGATGCCGTCGCTTTTGGTAACGATGAGCAGTACCCCCAGAAATAAACCCAATACAAAGGCAATGACACCAGAGATAATCAGCATCTGGAAGGTCTGCCCGATACATTTTACAAGTTCCGAACCCAGGGCTTCCAGATTCGGTGCGATTTGATATAAGATATTCATGCCTTAATGACCTCCAGTTCTACTTTTCTTTCTTCGATATATGCCAATGCTTTTTCCATGTTTTCCGGTTTTCCGCTGAGGGTCACCACCAGTTTCCCGATGGTCTTGCCTTTGAGAATGTCAATGTTGCCGTAAATGATATTGGCTTTTACATCAAAGGCTTCTGCCAGATAAGAAATCACCGGCTCCCCTGCGTTGTTAGCAGAATAGGTCATCATCACCATTTTTTCGCCTTCCTGCAGTTTTGTCAGGTCGTTGCCCTGTTCGATGAGTTCATAAATCTTATCCACATTGCCGGCGGTGCTGATGAAGTCTTTGGTAACTTTTTCTCTGGGATGAACGAATACATCCTCTGTTGCGCCTTCTTCTACCACACGTCCCAACTCCATGATGGCTACCCGGTCGCAAATATCTTTGACCACTGCCATTTCATGGGTGATGACCACAATGGTGATGCCCAGTTTTTCATTGACCTGTTTCAGCAGGTGCAAAATGGATTTTGTAGTCTGTGGGTCAAGTGCGCTGGTAGCTTCGTCACACAGCAACACTTTTGGATCGTTCGCCAATGCTCTGGCAATGGCAACTCTCTGTTTTTGTCCACCGGAAAGCTGGGAAGGATAAGCATCCTTTTTATCAGACAGCCCAACCAGCTCCAGCAGGGATAATATTTTCTTGTGTTTTTCTTCTTTGGACAAATTGCTTTTCTTCAGGGGAAAAGCGATGTTATCGTATACGGTTCTGGAACGGAGCAGATTGAAATGCTGGAAGATCATACCGATCTTTCTGCGCACTTCCCGCAGCCGTTTTTCATCCAGCTTTGTCAGTTCCGTACCATCCACGGTCACAGTACCTTCTGTGGGGCGTTCCAACAGGTTAATGCATCGTACCAGTGTGGATTTTCCTGCACCGGAAAACCCGATGATACCAAAAATCTCGCCCTGTTCAATATTCAAACTTACCTCCCTTACGGCGTGGACTTCTCCGCTGCCGGTGCGGAAGGTTTTGCTTACCTTCTCCAACTTTATCATGTGTATTTTTCTCCTTTCGGCAATAAAAAAAGCTTCCGTCCTGCTGCATATTCATGCACATTAGGACGAAAGCGTAAATTCGTGGTACCACCTAAATTCATCTGCTCCTCACGAAGCAAACCTCAACAAGTACGGCCGTCAAATAACGGATTATACTCTGGCACTGTAACGGGTGCACCCGTTATGATCTAACTTCATCAGCTCGACCATACGACTCCAAGACCATCTTCATCAACATATCCCTGCTTCCTTCACACCAACCGGAAACTCTCTGAAAGGTATTTTGCCAACTACTCTTCTCTTCCACGTCTTTGTTCTTTTTGAAAAGTTGTTCCTATTGTAATGCCGTTTTTTTCATTTGTCAATGGTTTTTTATTATTTTTTTGCATGTTTTTTTATTCACCCGAAGCAAGATTTCATTCACACCTGAATTTCCGCCGTTTCCATGATTTTATACTCCGCATTGCCCAACAGATCTCTTTTGCCATAATCAAAGAGCACCGCCTTTTGCTTCTCATCACCGAAAACTTCCAGATGGGTCTGACGGAGGGCTTCCTTGTTGCTCTTGTAATGGGGCAAACACTTCTGCCACAAATCCGGATTGCCATAAAAAGCAAAAACCTTGTCATGCCACTGTTCTTCATTGGTGACAGTCAGCCACGCAGGCAGTTTTTTGGGCTTTTCATGGAGAGCAATATCGAACTTCATTTCCCACTGCAATTTCTGTTTTTCCACTTTCGGATTTTGTTCCACAAACCACCATAACGCATCAAACAGCCCCATTTTGGACAACCCCAGATAATGGTAATTCTCCGCCACCCAGAACTGGGACAATGCCTCAAAAAAGGCAAAGGGACTTTCATAGAGCGGTACCAGATATGCAAGAGTATGCAAAAATCTTCCGCTGTTGTAATAAGTTTCCACCATTTCTTCCACATATTTCAGACGCAAAGTATCCGCAAAAGGCAGTTCATGGGTGGTCAGCACTTCATAAGGTGCTGTGTCATGATAAACAATTTCAAACTCCTTCTGTTTCTGATGGAGCATGGAGCCTTTCAATACCTTCAAAAATCCCAATTGCAGCTGTTCCGGCTGGAGGGCATACACGTCATTGAAAGAACGCCCGAAAGAGTTATAATCCTCATAGGGCAGACCTGCAATCAAATCCAAATGCTGATGGATATTCCCGCCGTCTTTGATCTGCTGCACGATTTCCGACAGCGCCGCAAAATCTACATTACGGTTGATGGCACGAATGGTCTGAGGATTGGTAGACTGCACACCAATTTCAAACTGAAACAGCCCTTTCCGTACAGTTTTCAGGAAATCAATGGTTTCCTGATCGATCAAATCCGCTGTAATTTCAAAATGGAAATTGGTAACACCGTTGTCATGTTCATGGAGATATTTCCAGATTGCCATGGCATGACTTTTTTTACAGTTAAAAGTGCGGTCGATAAATTTCACCTGTGGTACATTCTTGTCTAAAAATTTCTGCAAATCCGGCAGCACCTTATCCAGCGGCACAAACCGCACACCATTTTCCACAGAAGACAGACAGTATCCGCAATGATAAGGACATCCTCTGGAAGATTCGTAATAAATGATCTGATTCTGCACATCGCTGAAATCTTCTTCATAAGGAAATGGCAGAAGTGCCAAATCCATGGGATGCATCTGAGGTGTAGAAAAAATCTCTTCTCCCTGCCGATAAGTCAGGCTTTCGATTTCCCCCAATGTTGCGGGATTTCCCGTATCCAGGTGTTCCAGATATTTTGTAAAAACAAGCTCCCCTTCCCCACGCATGACAAAATCCACCGCAGGATTTTCCCGGAGAAAGGTTTCGCTTTCGTAGCTGACTTCCGGGCCGCCGAAACCAATGACACAGTCCGGCATGATCTTTTTCAGAATAGGACAAAGCTGCCGCAGCATCTCCACATTCCAGATATAGCAGGAAAACAGCACCACATCAGGCTGTTTGCGGAACAGTTCCTCGGCAATGAAATCCAGCCGCTGGTTGATGGTAAATTCCATGGTTTCCACATGATGTTTCTGGTTATTATTTTGAAAACGGGACAGATAACGCAATGCCAGATTGGAATGGATGTATTTTGCGTTCAACGCCGCTAAAATGACTTTTTTCAAAAAAATTCCTCTTTTCTTTCCGATTTTCTTTCATTCTAAGCCAAAACCAGTCAAATGGCAAATGAAAAGCTAGTTTCTTCTTTTATATAAGCAAATGTGCTCCACCAACCATAGAATCCTCTGCCTTGGGGCACCTGTCTCTATTCATTTGTCATACAAAATCCCCCCCGTATCATGCATCAATAATTATTTCTTATGACAAAATTTATTATTTTTATACAATAATTAGAAAAATTTTCCATTTTCTCTTTTCGCTTCCTCCATTATTTACCCAAACCTCCACGGTTTGTATGAAATACCATTTAGTGGTTTTCTATACACATTTTGTTTTTGTATTACCCTTTATACATACTTTGCATATTTTCACTCACTAAAATCTTTTTCACTTTTCCAAAATACCTGTTTTTCAAATATCCTAGAAAAACCATAGTATTTTAGTTGTTTGTATGCTATACGTCAACCAATGCATCCACTTTGTGAGAATCAGACGATGCAAAAAAAATTTTCGAGTAAATCAAAAAAGGAAGAGAGGTATTTTTTATGAAGAAAAATGCACTGCCCTGCCTTGTACTGGCAGCGGTCATGGCGAGCAGTTCCGTTCCCAGTGTTTATGCCGAAGAAACCGTAAACGATACAGTTTCTGCACAGGGACCAGAAGATGCAGCCGATACTGAAACACCGTCTGACGCACCTGAAACAGATGCCACAGAATCTGATGACAATGCTAACACAGAACCTTCCACACCGGAAGGCGACGGTGAACATAATCAGGAGCAGGAAAGCGGAAAAGAAGAAACACCAGAAAATCCTGCTGTGGAAACTCCAGAAGAAACACCCGTAGTTCCTCCTGTTGAAGGAGGCGAAGAAACTGCGGCTCCTTCCGAAGACGTAAAAGACGAGGAAGAAAAACAGGAAGAAGTAAAAGAGGAAGAAACCAAAGAAGAAAAGCCCGTGCTTTCCTTAACAGCCGTAGACAGCACCAGCACCATTTCCGTTCGTATCCATATGGATTATCCTCTGACAAAAGAAACCGTGGAAAAACAGAATATCCAGATGTCTGTTTCCAATTCTTATACAAGAGAAGAAGTGCCCGCATCCATTTCTTATACTTATCTGGATGAAACCGGTAATGAATGCGGCGATGATGATCTGGTAACAGCCATCGACATCGTTGCTTCCGATCTGCCCGCCGGCACTGCGGACAGCGTATACCACATTGCAGTGACAGATGACGGTTACCGCACTTATACATATAATGAACTTTCTCTGGAAGAATACGCAAAAATCATTACCATCGGTACCAAAGAAAGCACATTCACACTTGGGGATGTGAATGGCGACGGCAGCGTAAATCAGGAAGATCAGCAGCTGGTAGAAGCAGCTCTGGACACTGATAACGACGCTTATGACCTGAACAAAGACGGCACTGTCAACATTGTGGATATTTCCTATGTAAACCGCGGCATGATGGTACAGGGTACCGGCAAAGCCGTTGCATAGAATGGTGCTATGGTATCTCGCGCCATTGTACAAAACATCGACGTTGACAAAACAGACCTGTCTGAAGTAGAAATTGCCGATGACAAAAACATTGCTGACCTGTTTACAGAAACAGAAGCCATTACATTCAGCAAAAAAGATTCCGGCGAAATTTCTCCCGAAGCACCTCTGGAAATCCCCATCGCCTTTAACGAAGGCGTTGCCATGAGCGAAGTACAAATTGCCACCCCCGCAAACGGCGGCATTGAATACTTCAATCTGGTTCTGGAAGTAGAAGAAGACGGCAAAGTTGTGACCGAAACCATTCCTTACGGCAAACTGACTGTTGCAGCCCGTTCTGCCCGTGACGCGAAAACGTACTGGTGGTAAATCTGGGTTCCAGAAAAGTCGTAAAGAAAATCACCATTCAGGTTACTAAAACAGAAGATAATGAAACTGCTGTCATCAAACAGGTTGCTTTTGTAGAAAGCACACTGACAAAAGCACCGGAAGCAGAAGCGGCAAAACCTCAGAATGTTTCCGCAACTGCCGGCGCAAAGAGCGTATCCCTTTCCTGGGATGCCATGGCAAACGTAACAGGCTATAAAGTTTACTATGGCACCACACAGAACGGCATGACACAGGTTCAGACCACAGAAAATAACCGCATCACCATCAGCGGTTTGGAAAATCTGAAAAAATATTATTTCGTAGTCGTAGGTACCAGCGGTGAATGGGAAAGTGCAACTTCCGCAATCGTATCCGCAACACCCCTTCCCGACAGCAGACCTGTGGCACCTACCACTTTGCAGGTGACTTCCATGGATTCCGCTCTGCGTTTCAGCTGGGCAAAATCCGAAAATGCCATGGGCTATCTGGTTTACTATCGTGAAAAAGGCGCAGATCAGTGGATCTCCTCTGATGTAGGCGATAACAACTCCCTTACCGTAGGCAACCTGACAAACGGCGTTACTTACGAATTCTGCGTAGAAGCGTATAATCAGGCTGGTGTCAGCCCTCGCTCCGTTATAGCAGAAGGCGCTCCTAAGGCACAGACCATCAATGGCCCTGCCTACGGAAAACCGTATCTCCAACGAACTGATCACTGTTCGTTCTGATAGCGGCGCAGCAGGCAATGTGAACTGGAGTGAAACACCTAACTTCAATATCAAACATGTACTGGACGGCAACTACTCCACATTCTGGCAGTCCGGCGCATACTGGAAAGATCAGTCCTTCACATTTGATTTTGCAGAGCCTCAGAGCATGAACTATATGATCTACGTTCCCAGACAGGGAGACCTGAGCTATACCACAGGCATGCGTGATTACAGCGCAACCACTTACCGCAAAACAGCTGATGGCAAATACGAAAAGATTGCAACCATCAACGCAAATATCACTGCCAAAGTGACAAAAGACGGTGCTGGTTATCTGGTACTGGAACTGCCTGAATCCAACGACATTTCCAGAGTCAGAGTCAACGTTGGTCAGTGGGAAGGCGCAAAAGCAGTTACACTGTCTGAAGCAGCCTTCTATCATCTGGATAACACACCTGCGGAAATCGCAGACCTGTTCTCCAACGGTACATTTACCGAACTGAAATACAGCAAGGAAGAAACACTTGAAAAAGTAGAAACACTTCGCAGCAGAGTAGAAAATACAAACGCATTCTATCTGAATAAAGATATGATGCTTCGTGAACTGAACGATGCAAAAACACTGGCAGAAGGCGGCAAACTGGCAACACAGACAGGCTTCCAGTCCCGCAGCACCGCAGCAGACAGCGCATATGGTCAGACCGCAAGCGTACTGCAGCCTCTGGGTGTTGTAGCTTCTTCCGGCAGCGATGTGGTGATCTACGCCGATATTCCCGCTGGTGAAACCGTTACCATCGTGCCCACACAGTATTATGCTGATTACAACGCATGGAAAGGCAAAGGCATCCAGCTGCAGTCCGGCAGAAATGTCATTTCCGTGGAATAGATCGCTTCCGTTTCCACAGAAAAAGGCGGCGCACTGTATCTGACATACAGCGGTTCTCATGCAGACGAAATCTCCCTGCGTATCATCACCAACAACAATACCAGCGTAAAAACACCTATGTTGGAACTGTCTGACTGGTATGAACTGTCCGAATCCGCAAGAAAAGAAAAAATCTCTGCTTATGTGGCAGAAGTAAACACATATGTACAGGCAAACAGCAACCGTTTGGGTCAGACAAGCATCCGTAACCATACAGATATTGCAACTCCCAGCTTCCTGCTGTCCATTCCTGTAAAAGAAGTCGCAAACGGCCTAACAACAGAATCCCTTTACAATGCAATCCTGGCTTGGGAAGACGTTTCTTATGTGGTAAATACCACACAGGGCATTGTAGACGGTGACAAAGATGCTTACCAGTATCCTATGGAAAGCCGTCAGAACATCCGTTACATGCGTATGTTCGGTTCCGCCTTCATGTATGCTGGCGGCGATCATATCGGTATCGGCTATGGTTCCGCTGGTGATCTGGTGAAAGGCACTCCCGTTTCCATGCTGTCCAGCGAAGCAGATACAAACGGCCTTTACGGCTGGGGTATCGCTCACGAAATCGGTCATAACATGGATAAACTGGGCAGAACAGAAATCACCAACAACCTGTACTCCCTCATGGTGCAGAGCTATGACGGCGGCGATATGACTTCCCTGACCACTCGTCTGGAAAGCGAAGGCAGATATTCCGCTATCTTCCAGAAAGTTGCGGAAGCACGCCCCGGCACAGCCAACAACGTATTCGTACAGCTGGGCATGTATTGGCAGCTGCATCTGGCTTATGACAACGCAGACGCTCCTATGGACTTCTACAACCAGTTCTTTAAACTGTGGAAATCCGGTGCTTATAGCGGAAATGACTACGACAACCGCGTTGCACTGATCGCATCTGAAGTTGCCCAGAAAGACCTGTCAGAATTCTTCACTCGTTGGGGTATGGAACTGACAGAAAGCACAAAGAGCAAACTGAAATCCTATGGCGAAGAAGAAAGAGCCATCTGGTATCTGAACGATAACTCCCGCCGCAACCGTCTGGAAGGCACAGGCGTTGCAAACGGCACACTGACACTGGATTCCGTTACAGCATCCAATTCCGTTGGCTCCAGTGGTCAGGATGTAACACTGACCTTCTCCCACACCGACGGAGAAAACATTCTGGGTTACGAGATCCTGAAAAACGGCAAATCCATTGCCTTTACAACAAGCAGCACATTCACCGAACATATCGGTACTGCAAACAATACTGTATTGACCTATGCCGTTCGTGCCGTAGACAAACAGGGCAATATTTCCGAAGCCACAGAAACACAGCAGGTACGTATTTCTTATGATAACGTACTGGATACAGGCCTGTATGACCTTTCCCAGTCCGGCACAACTGCAACTGTGACCATGAAAAACGATAAAGCACAGTCTGTCAGCGGTATCAAACTGACTGGTGTTTCTGATATGAAAAGCGTCACTGCTGTTCTGACCACAAATGTGGATGGCGTATCCAAAGAAACCACATTGACACTGACACAGAATATGGCAAATGACGGCAGCACATTCAAAGCATACTTCACAAAACCCGGTGCAGGCGCAGAAGACAGCCGTATCTGGACTTATGACATCACCAAACTGGAACTGCAGAATGTTCCCGAAGGTGCATCCCTGCAACTCATTGGCGCAGTTAACGACGACGTGGCATTCCTGCAGGACGGCGCTGCCATTGGCAGACTCCGTGAAGCTTATCAGCGGGGCGATACTTCTGAGGAAGTCATCCCTGCCGGCTCTCTGGTCATCGTCGGCACATATGTAGGCGACCCCAGATATAACTATGTTCAGGTCAACGGCGAATTTACCGTTCGTGATCTGGCAACAGGTGCAGAAACAAAAGAAACAAGACCTATCAACGGGGAAACTTATCTTCTGGCGGAAGTTCCCGCCGATGGCGAAGTGAGCCTCATCAGCAATGGCATGTTCATCTATGTCATCAACGAAGAAGCGGAAGGCGATCTGCAGCATGACCATATGGACTGCGATAACCCCAGCTCCCTGCCCGACCGTATTCAGGCAGTTCTGTACCGCACAGACAACATTTCTGAAACAGATGGCCGCATCACTGCACAGACATTGTGGATTTCTTCTCCCGATGCTGACAGCATGCCTTCCATCTCTCTGGAACATCAATAATTAAGGAGGAACCTACCCATGAAAAAGAAATATACACTCTGGGCAGGCGCTTTGGTGGCATCATTACTGATGTCCACCACTGCTTTTGCCGCAGGCTCCAGTGTGATTATCCAGCGGGATAACGACAGCAATAACGCTCGTCTGTATCTGACAGGTGTTTCCGAAGACACCACCAGCGTGGAAATCTCACTGAAATCCAAACAGAATCCGGAAAACGCTCATTTCCTTGGCTCTGAAGATCTGGCTTACAGCCATCACACAGAAAAAGACGGCGTTCTGACCATTTACGCTGACTCCCTTTCTGTATTGGAAAGCCAGAATAACCAGATCTACCTGGGGAACCTGACACTGCCTGACGGAGTATCCTTTACAGGCGTATCCAAACTGATCACATTGAACAGCAAAGACGCTGCAACATCCTATACACAGGTATCTTTAGAAGATGATGGCAGCGATAACAGCGGCGATAACGGTGCTGGCGGTGACAACGGTGATAACGGTACTGGCGGCGATAATGGCGATAACGGCAGCAATGGCGGCGGCAGCAATGGTGGCAGCAATGGTGGCGGCAGCTCCAGCGGAAGCAGCTCCAGCAGTTCCAGTGGCGGCAGCTCCAGCGGAAGCAGCTCCAGCAGTTCCAGTTCCAGCAGCAACAGCACAACAACCGGACGCCCTGTCATCAAAGGTGACCAGACTAACGGTATGATCATCGCGAACAATGACGGCAGCGTATCCATCCAGCCTCATGACGGTTATGAAGTACGTGACGTACTGGTGAACGGCGTTTCTCAGGGCCCCGTACAGCAGCTGCTGCATCTGAAATCCACTGACGTGGTAGAAGTTATTTTTGCAGCTGTGCAGCAGCCTTCCACAGGTTCTACAAACTTCAGTGATGTACCTGCAAATCAGTGGTATGCACCTGCTGTTTCCTATGTCACACAAAGAGGTCTGTTCTCCGGTGTCAGCGAAACACAGTTCGCGCCCAGTCAGTCCATGACAAGAGGCATGCTGGTTTCTGTACTTTACCGCTTCAACGGTACTTCTCATACAGGCAGCAGCCCCTTTGCCGATGTTTCCAGTGATGCATGGTATGGCAATGCCGTTAGCTGGGCATATGCAAACAATCTGGTATCCGGCGTCAGCGATACCTCCTTTGCGCCCAACACACCTATCACAAGAGAACAGGCAGCAGTTATGCTGGCAAGATACCTGAAATTCTCTAGTGTTGCTCTGGAAAATGGCACACCTGATTTCCAGGATACCGCTTCCATCAGCGGATATGCGAAAGAAAGCGTAGGCGCTATGCAGAAAGCTGGTCTGCTTTCCGGCGATAACGCAGGAAACTTCCGCCCCGATGCACAGATCACTCGTCCGGAAATCGCTTCCATCTTCATGCGTCTGTGCCAGAAATACGGCATCTGATATTTTGCTCCTCATTATCAATCAAAACCACCCGTTGAACGGGTGGTTTGACCAGACCCTATAAGGGTCTATCT
>OGEQ01000896.1_pt1 | contig 28021 bp, 28 predicted proteins | sample 1570731 | NCBI WGS metagenome assembly OGEQ01 (sample SAMEA2582132, study PRJEB24529) | metagenome | biome: Human gut stool | place: China | collected 2011
CTTGCTTGCTTGCTTGCTTGCTTGCTTGCTTGCTTGCTTGCTTGCTTGCTTGCTTCCAGATTTTAATTTTACATTCATTAATGTTCAATACCCCCACAACATTTTTATAAATATCTTTGCGACAGCTTCTGCTGTACTTTTACTATAATTATACTCTACAGCCAACTTGTGTCAATTTACTAACAGAGTAATTACATTCTTTTACTCTTTATTATATAATTCAATTGTATGTTCACAAATCGTTTTTTTCACTTTTTCAATATCCAAAGGTTTAGCTAAATGTGCGTTCATTCCTGCATCTAAACATCTTTGTACATCTTCTGCAAAAGCATTGGCGGTCATTGCAATAATCGGAATTATTCCTGCATCTGGTCGATTTAATGCCCGGATTGCTTTAGTCGCTGTCAATCCATCCATTACCGGCATCATAATATCCATAAGTATTGCATCAAATGTACCCACCGGATTATTATTAAATAATTCGACAGCCTGCTGTCCATCATTAACCATTGTAATTATTGCACCTTCATCTTCTAAAAGTATTTCTGCAACCTCGGCATTCAACTCATTATCCTCTACTAACATGAGATTTAAACCGTGAATGCTATTCTCTTTATCCGCCTCTTCTTTCTTAGATTTTTCTGGTGCAGCTCCCATCTCAAAAGGCAATTCAACTACAAAAGTGGATCCCTTTCCCACTTCGCTGGTAACAGAAATCGTACCTCCCATTTTATCAATCATTTTTTTCACAATAGCCATGCCAAGTCCGATTCCATGATAATTGCTCCGGGCATCAGCTCTTTCTTGTGCAAACGGTTCAAAAATATGTTTCAGAAATTCTTTGCTCATGCCAATTCCTGTATCAGAAATTATCCATCGATAGGTAATTACATTATCCTTTTCTTCTATACATTCCTGTTTTGTCGAAATTTTCCCACCAAAATTTGTAAATTTAATGCTGTTTCCATATATATTCAAAAATATTTGTCGCAAATACAGCGGATTCGTTATAACGTACGGATGTACCCAAATACTATCTTCTGAAAAATCCACTGAAATTCCCTTATCCAGAGCACTTCCATCTATAATAGCTTTCATATCATAGAAAACATCAGGTAAACAGACTAATTCTGATGATAATTCTTCCCTGCCATCCTCCAATTTACTCATTTGTAGGACATCATTAATCAGAGATAACAGATGGTTTGCCGCCTTTTCCATTTCTTTGTAATTTTCACGTACAAGTTCCTCATCATCACTGTGTGTCATATTGATCTTTAGCAGACCCATGATTCCATTGAGTGGTGTACGAATGTCATGACTCATATTAAGAAGAAATGTAGATTTTGCCCGATTCGCAGTGTCTGCTGCAATTAATGCTTTATGCAGCTCCTCCTGCTGCTCAAGCTCTTTCTTCTTTTGTTTTTTCTCTGATTCAAGTTTGGCAATCTTATGCTCTGCCTGTCTATTTGCTTCTTGTAAATTTCCGACAAGAATAATATTAGAAATAACTCCCAACACAATCACGCACAGCTTGTCACGATTAATCGGCGTATAAAAGATCCAACTGTGATCTGTGGAAAAAAAGAATGCTGAATATAAAACAGCAATAACACCACTTATTATCCCTGCCAAATACCCGGATTGCACTATTGACGCTGAAAGCACAACAAATAACACGATATTCGGATTTGGAATATTAAATTTATATACAATAAGACAGGCAAAAATTTGTATTATCCCTGCCAATATACTTCCTTTTAGCTTTACAATTTTATTCATGAAATTATTTTTTCTCATCTATAATATCTCCCACTGATGCAACATACTTCTTATTTCGATATATCCAAAAATAATATTACCAATCAAGAGAGATATCCGACAATTCCTATATATCCATCTTTCTTTAAAGGAGACCATAAGGTATGCAGTTTCAGATCATACATCTGCCTTTTATTTTCCACCTTTGCCATTAACTGCAATGAGATTTCTGTATTCTGTATTGATGTCTGGTCCAGTAACGCTCTGATATGTTGAATATCTTCACTGCTTACTTCGAACAGTTTGAATATATTAAGATTCTCTTTTTTTCTCTGTACAAGGATTTCAATAACTATGCTATTCATTTACTTTCTCCCTATATTAGGAACAAACACTTTTAATAGTCTTTTTCATCTTTTCAATATCCAAAGGTTTCGCCAAATGAGCGTTCATACCCACGGCAATGCACTTTTCAGCATCTTCCTGGAATGCATTTGCTGTCATAGCTATAATCGGTACTGTTTTTGCATCTGAACGTTCTAATTCCCTGATTTTTCTCGTAGCTGTATATCCATCCATAACAGGCATCATCAGATCCATCAAAATTACATCAAATGTTTCTGCCGGTTTCTCTTTAAATAGTTCCAGTGCCTGCTGTCCATTCTCCGCTCTGGTAATTAACGCTCCGATATCTTCGAGAACTGTCTTTGCTATTTCCGCATTCAGCTCATTATCTTCTACAAGGAGAATTCTTTTCCCTTTTATTGTATGAATTGCAGATGACTCTATGGTATCCTCACTTCCATATACCTCTTCTTTCAATGCTATGTCAAAAGAAAGATCTATCGTAAATTTTGTTCCAATACCCTGTCTGCTTTCTACCTGAATACTTCCACCCATCAGCTCTATCATAGATTTGATAATAGGAAGTCCCAACCCGGTTCCCGGCACTTTGTTTTCTGCGGTACTATGTTCTCTGGAAAATTCTTCATAGATATGTGGAAGATATTCTTCACTCATACCAATGCCCGTATCTTCACATGAAAAAATATAGCGTATCTTTGAAGGATTCTCTGATACCGCCTCATGTACTTCTACATAGATTGAATGTCCCTCCGGGGTATACTTTATAGCATTACTGATAATATTCAGCATGATCTCCTGTAACTTTGTCTGATCACAGACAACATAATGATGTCTTACATCTAAAACAGCATGATACTGCAGGTTCTTCTTTCTGACATCCTCTTCAAACACTGTATTTACTCTGTGAAATAATGCATCCATATCTTCAGCTTTTAACTGCAATACCGCAGTACCACTTTCAATCCGGGCCATCTCCAGAACCTGATTGATGATTCTCAGCAAAAGATTACTGGAAGACTGTATCTTTTCCAGATATTCTTTTGCCTTTCTTTCATTTTGCAGATTCTTCTCCAACAAACCGGAAAAACCTACAATTGCATTCATCGGAGTCCGGATATCATGACTCATGTTAAATAAAAATCTTGTTTTTGCCTCATTGGCATTTTTCGCCTGCTCAGCAGATTTTTCCAGTTCTGCTTCATATTGTCTTTCCCTGTGTTTTTTACTGGATATTAAATAAAATACTGTAGCAATCAATAATGAGACTACATAAGAAATGACAATACACATAATCCAGTAAGAACGTGGACTCCATCCCTCTGAGGGTATAATATCAAAATACCATGTGTTATTGGGAACTGCACATTCTACTGTCAGAATGTTATCCGGCATATCACCCTGGCTTTCTGCCAGAATAATCCTGTCGCTGCTGTCTCTGTCATATGTCCAGATTCTGTAACAGAAATCTGCATCGCTTAAATAATCAAGATTTATCTCAGCAATGAAACGATCCCAGTCAATCACCAGAATCACAAAGCCCCAGAACTCACCCTGTTCTGAATTATTGTCCTGATAAACCGGATTAAAAAGCAGTGCTCCTGTTCCTCCCTGCTTTAACTGGTATGGTCCTCCAAGCGTATATTTCCCGCTATCCCTTGCCAGAATTGCATCCTTTTTCCGTTCATGTTCCTGCAGCATATCCAGGCCAAAAGCTCCCTCATTTCCCTGTTTCGGATAAATGTCTGTAACAATTCCCTCAGGTGCCAGTTCAAATGCCTTTATCACTCCATCTTCATTTGGAATCTTTTCTGCCAGTTCAGAAAAAGTATTTTCATCCAGATTCTCTCCGGCACTGATATAATTTCCCAAAAGATCAGAGAGCATGATATACTGATCCAGTCTTGCCCTGACTCTCTTCTCCGTGATCTGCGCCATATATTTTCCAGTTGTCTTTTCATCCTTTTCCAGGTTATAGAGCAGAAAAACGCCAATAAAGAATGCTGCCAGAAAAGTAATCAATCCAACAATATAACAATATATTCTTATCCTTTTATATGGTTCGCTATCCTTTTTCATTCTTCTACTCCTCTGTTATTCTTTTCCCGGTCACTGGCACATCTGCTTACCAGCACAGAATTTTCGGATTGTATCCATCAGTTCCGGTACATTTAAAGGTTTTGACAGATGCGCATCCATCCCTGCCTCCATCGTCTTTCTTTTATCTTCAGCAAAAGCATTGGCTGTCATGGCAATGATCGGAATCGTTTCCGCATCTTTCTTCCCGCTGCCACGAATCGCTCTGGCTGCCTGATATCCGTCCATCGCCGGCATCATGATATCCATCAGAACCGCATCGTAATATCCTTCCGGCATTTTCAGGAAACATTCCAGGACCTGCTGTCCATCTTCTGCCTCAGTAACGGAAATCCCCTCATCTTTCAGAAGGAATACCGCAATTTCCCTGTTGAGTTCATTATCCTCTGCCAGAAGAATACGGCACCCGGACAGATTTTCCTTTGGTAATTCAGACATTTCCTGTACAGCTGCAGGTTCTTCTGCTATTTCAAAAGGTATGACCACACGTATGGTAGTGCCCTGATTTTCCACACTGTCAATCTGAATGGTTCCACCCATACGATCAATCAGTTCCTTTACAATCGCCATACCCAGCCCGGTACCTTTATACTGTGATCTGGCTCCCTGATCTGCCTGAACAAATGGCTGAAATATATTCTTCAGGAAATCCTCTGACATTCCGATTCCTGTATCTTTTATAGTCACATCTACCAGCACTCTTTCATCGGATTCCTTCTCTTCTTTCAAGCAGCAATCCACAGTTCCATTTTTATGGTTGTATTTAATACTGTTTGTGATCAAATTTAAAAATATCTGCTTTACATGCAGGGAACTTCCGATAAGATTCGGATATGGAATCGAATAAGGATCATCCATAAAATGAATCGTAATACACTCTTCATCTGCCCTCATCTGTGCAATGGTTTCCACCTCACGAAGCAGCTCCGGCAGATAAAAATCTTCTTTAGCCAGTTTTGCCTCTTCATTTTCCAGTTTACTCAGTTCCAGCGTGTCATTGATCAGCGACAACAGATGGTCTGCCGCTACTCTTGCCTTAAGACGGCTGGAATCCACCAGTGTTCTGTCCTCCGGGTGCTTCATGCAGATATCCATAAGCCCGATAATTCCATTCAATGGTGTCCGCATATCATGGGACATTCTGGAAAGGAAATCTGATTTACTCTGGTTTGCTTTTTTCTCGCTCTCCAGGGCAATGGTTTTTTCCACCAGTTCATTTTGGTCCAGAATCAGATTCCAGTGTTCGATCATTCCATCCGGTTTGCGGATTTTGTGTCCCCTGTCCTCAATATATTTCCAGAATCCATTTTTGCATCTCATTCGATATGTGATTTCATAATGATCCGCTTTACTATACTGCTCCAACGCATGTGCAATTCCCCGTTCCAGATCGTCCGGATGCGCCAGGTCAACAATCGTCCCCCCGGAAGCTTCCATCAATTCCTCCGGAGTATCATATCCCAGCATCTGTGCAAAATTCTCTGAAACATACTTAAAAGAATATTCCGGATCATCATTGCTGATTTTCACACCACCCGGCAGTGCAGATGTGATCATGTCCAGCTGATGCTTAAGTTCCTGGTTTGCTTTTTGCAAAGAATCTTTATAAAAACGCTCTTTCTGTACGATCTCATCTATACTTCGGAAACCAAGGAACGCAAAATGGCTGCCTTCCTCGTACTCTTTTACAATATGTGCCTGAAAACAGGACAAACCTGCTGCATTTGGTGACGTCTCAAAAGAAAAATGATATTCGTCTTCTGTTTCAAAATGCTTTTTAATCACATTACTGTCCAGTTCCCGACGCATTACGTCACGAAATTCCGGAAGTGCAAATGCAGAAGCATAGGCATCCACATAATCTGAAAATGCTTTGAACTCTTCATGTTTCTGGGCATGATTTGTCTCCTGATTAAATACAAACTCATACTCATCCGTATCCAGATTCAAAACAAAAGCTGTCGTATAATCACGGCTCAGTCCTGACAAAATCCTGTTCTTTTTTATCAGTTCCTGCTTATAAGTAATTTCAACCTGTTTTTCTTTATCAATCTGCCGGACAACAAACAGAACATTTGTAACCTTACCAGATGGGTTCCGTTTTTTTACAATAAATCTTGCCAGATGCCAGGATCCACTTTGTGCCCGGTATTCAACCGCAATACTTTCCGTGTCTTTCAGCCTGTCAGCCAGAGTCGATGTATCAAGGAACTTTTTCATCATTTCCTGATGCTCCTCATCAACAATTGTATTGATAGCATGCTGGAAATCTTCTTCCGTTTTTCCATGCTTGCCTGTAAGTTTATGCATCTCGTTGCCGGCAGATATTTCTTCATAAGTTCCTGTTTCCAGATTCATTCGGTAGATCAGCCAGTATAATTTACTGATGGAATCAATGATTTCTCCATTCAGATTTGCAGTTTCCAGTGCATCCTCAAGTGCCTTCATCATTCTCAGGTTTTCACGGACACTTCCCATATGGCACCCCACATCAGATAACAGATTCATGGACACCATATTCTGATTCAGATCCGGGTTATCCAATCCAATGAAGCCTATAAATTTATGATTTGTATAAATCGGCACAGCAATCAGAGCATGAATATTCTGAGGCTTTAAAATTTCATATTCCTGTGGGGTTTCTTCTGCTATTTCTTCTAGGTCATAAATGATGATATTTTTCTTCTGGATAAATGTTTCCACCCAGTTCTGCATCAGGCAGACGGGAACTTTCTGCAGATTCTGTATCTGCGGTTCGATTCCCGAGGCACACCATTCAAATGTATTTTTAAAACTTTCTTTTTTTTCTGAACTCCATTCAAAAATATACGCTCTGTCTGCTGCTGTATATTTTCCAACGCTCTTCAGTATAGATGGCATAATGTCATCCAGTTGTTTTTCATTCTCTGCCTGACTCATAGAAGAAATCTTATGAAGGATTTCATCCATGTAATACAATTTACTTTTTTTATCATCTCTGTATTCTTCCATATCACTTTTCCCCAATTTATAATTATTAGCCGCCTGTCTTCTTGCTACTTACGTATGCTCCAATTGGGAAACAACAACTTCTATACATCAAACACCTGGTCAAAAACAGCAAGTATTGTATTTATATCAATTGGTTTTGCAATATGAGCATTCATACCTGCTTTAAATGCCTTCTTTTTATCTTCTTCGAATGCGTTTGCGGTCATGGCAACGATTCTCTCTTTCTGTTTGGAGCAATGGCTCTTCTTGTATATCCATAGGCTTTGTCCGGACTTTCCTTAATTCCGACATAAAGATTGGCTTCTCCACAAATGCAGTAACTCCAGCTTCTTTTGCTTCCTGTTCGATATCTGCCCAGTCATATGCCGTCAAAATAATAATCAGATTAACAACTTCAATGCTTAATTCTTCACCTATGTCTAAAAATACATATTCATATTATCTATTACGGTATTTTCAAAAACAAATTATATAATCTTTCTCGAAAATACTCTTTGGACGTAAATTTAAAATTATCTTTTCTTTTCTCATCATATGCAATTTTAATAAAATCTTTTTGACCCTCTTCTCCCCATGCTTCCCACAGTTTTGGTCCAACAGTCATATTCTCACAATTCATAGGAATCAAATTATTCAAATATTTGAGAAGCAATCTTCTTGGTGCAATTTTCACCTGCTCCTTAAAAAAAGTATACTGGTCATAATCCCTTTTTAACCACGAAAATATAATATTGGTGTAATTTTCATTAGGAATAATTGAGATATAAATCATGGGTAATCCCGGCTCCGAAGATGATAACGAATTACCAAAGAGATCAATCATCGGACAAAAACATGTTGCTGCAGCAAAATACACTTTATATTCTAACGAGATCATCATGCTTTCCAAGCAACTATATGTCTCCTTCATTATGGCTTCATCAAATATCTTTTTATATTCATCTAAAAATACCATATTAATTTCCATATTATGATACATTAATAAAGCCAATGGATTGCTTGTCAAATCATATCTTTCTCTCAACTTATAAAAACAATCAAGCTATCGCCTGACTTTGTAGTATGTAGCAGCAAAAATTCTATATGCGTACAAAAAAAATTTATTTTCGTTTAAACATATATTAGTACAATCAATCGGAGCAAACATTTTATCATGATTACTGCAAAAGCAATAGAATTTCGTTGCCTTTGCCTCAATCCCTCTTGGCTCCATTCTAAACTCGTTCCTTATACCGAAAACGATGGGCATTAATACTATTCCATTCTCTGCAATTAATTCCAATACCGCTTTTTGCGATATTGTATGTGCATGTGTTTTTACTCTACTACATTCGCTCTTATTGGGATGCAAACACATCTTTTTATATGTATTGTGCAATTTATCAAATTCTTGCATAAAACCACGAAAACTATTTGAATTACCGCATATACTAATTTTTATTGCACAACATTCAGAATATTTTTTCCGCTTCCGCATAAACATAACTCACTTTTCTTATCAAACATCTCCCTCATATTCTTTAAGTTTCTCCATAAGTTCATTGAATTCACATTTTCCATCAATATATTCCCAATATGACATAATTCTAATGTCTGCCATCGCCATATTGTGTCCCGTATACTTTTGAGGGCCAATAATAAATCCATCAATCTCCGCTAATTGAAACCCTATATTCTCACATACATCCTCTGATAACTCACCTATTTGATTCTCATAAGCTTTCACATAGTTCCTTATATCGTTCAAAATCTCCTGTACATGATTTATATCTCTAATATTTATATCACTTATCATTTTCAAAAATCCTCGTAATATCCCGATACCGGTTTACTACCCGGTAAATTTCCACATACTCTTCTCCAACTTTATAAATGATCACATAATTCTCCCAAACCGCATACTTGTAATCTGTTCGGAAACTAACTCTTTTGGAGAGATCTGCACCTATCCCCGGAAACATTTGAATATTTTCAAATTTACCGTAAATTTCTTTAATCGTCTTTGCAGCATATTCTGCATTATCCTCAGCAATATAATCACGAATTTCTTTTAAATCCGCTGCAACCAATGGGTTAATTCGTAATTTCAGCATAGTTTATTCCCCCACAAGTGCTTTTAATTCGTCCAAGCTAAGCCAGCCTTCGCCGTTTTTGACTGCCTCCTCTGCCTCCTGTAGCTTCATTAATAGTTTTTTCTCCGCACGATCACGCTCATAATCTTCTATATCAAGCACTACAAAACGCCCTCTTCCATTTTTTGTCAAAAACACCGGCTCTCCAGTCCGGCAATTTTTTAAAACTTCATTATAATTTCTCAAATCAGATACTGGTAAAATATTCGCCATATAGACCGATCTCCTTCCTTGATGCACTGTTTTTTTCTATAATTATTATATGCGAAAAAGCTGTAAAATTCAACTTAAAATTTTACAGCTTTCTTGTTTTTCAAATAGTAACCATCAATTCTTCAATAATATCCCGACAAGGAATTCACCAATTATTATCAATCAAAACATCAACGATTCATTCTTGATTATATTTATCTAGATAAAACATTGTTATTTACATCTTTTTACACAAGTAACGATATATAATCGTAGCTAATATATACTCTGCAACTGCAACACCGGCAAGAATACATACAATTAAAGTGCCTGCACGAAATAGTGCAGCAATAAACGAAGCAATAAAACACGCCACCATAGTAACTGCCCATGATATATATCCCGCACGATTACGAAGCTGTATCTTTCTTTCATCCTTTAAATTAATTTCTTGTTGGCGTACTTTTTTACGATATGCTTCTACATTTTCTGGTCTTGTATTGTGATAATATCTCAGGAACTGCAAAATGCTGCTAAAAATCAATGCGAATCCCATGGCAAAAATCATTGAGGAATAATAATCTACTTGAATAGTAACTCCAATAATTACTAAAGCTATACCAATAACAATATAAATTGCTAACATGATTTTATCACTTTTCTTCATGTTTATCCTCCTCATATATAAATATTTCTTCAATACTCATACCAAAATACCTGGCAAGTTTAAAGGCTAACAAAATGGACGGATTGTATCTTCCATTCTCCAAGGAGCCAATGGTCTGTCTTGAAACTTCCATGGCAGACGCTAATTCTTCTTGCTTAATTCCTCTTAGTTTTTTCTGGACAGTCATATGGTTTATCATAGACAAGTAGTGAAAGGAATCATCCATTTATTATTTAGCTCCTTCTTCTATCATATAGAATAATTATAATTCAAACATTTAGAATTGTTATTATATTTGTGGTGTATGTCAACAACTTTTTTTCTTTTTAATTCTACCAGCAGACAGCATCTCTTTTTATGCAAGGTTATCATTTTATCAACTGTATAAGCACGCAAAAAAGCACCAGCCAACTAAGTGACTGATGCTTCTCACATCTGATATCCTTTATTTTTTATAAACTGTATTCCCTTTTGCAATCACTCCAACAAGCTGAAGTTCCTGGTCGAGAATACAAAGATCCGCATCATAGCCCTCTTCAACCTTACCTTTTCCCTTAAGACAAAGAATATCTGCTGGATTCGATGTAATTGTAGAAATTGCTATTTCTAAAGGAATTTCTGTTTTAAATACACATTCCTTTACTTCCTTCAGAAGGCAGCTGGACTGTCCAACTCCCATTCCAAGGAATTTGCCATCACTACTGTACATCGGAAGGCTTCCCTGCCCGTCAGAAGAAATTGTTATGCGGTCAGGATTTACTCCTGCATCTAACATCCGTTTGATACCATTACATACACGTACCTCATCACAGATAGTTTCCCAATAGTCAATATCTTCATTTCCAGTAAAGTCTACTGCTCCGCCTTTCAGTGCATACTCAATCGACTTGCCAAAAAGCATCTCATTTCGATTGATATGTGTTGGCAGTATTTGAGAAGCCGGTATCTCTGTCTCATCTACCACTCGTTCAATAAGATCTAAGCATCTCGGACTGTCGCCAAGATGAACATTTACAATACCAGCTTTCCCGGAAAGAACACCACCAAGCCTTGTATCCGCAATGACACGTGCAAATTCCTCGAAAGTCGGCTGTGAAGAACGATGATCAGAGATCGCGATTTCTCCCGTTCCAATGATTTCCTGAATCATCATAATATCTTTCACAATACTGTCAGTCAACGTGCGGACCGGAATCTGATAACTTCCGGTATAACAGTATGCAGACATTCCCTGCTCATTCAATCCTTTTGTCTTTGCAACCAGTGCACACATATCACGACCGATTCCATCGGTTCCAAGGCAGCCAACAACGGTTGTCACTCCAAACTTCGTAAGTCCTTCCATGGTTGCTTCCGGAGTACGATTGGCGAATCCACCTTCGCCACCGCCTCCGAGTACATGAACATGACTATCAATGAATCCCGGAGTTAAAAGTAGCCCCTCTCCATTGATCCTTTCTGCCTCAGAAAGAAATCCGTCTGCGGATATAGAACCCGCATCTTTAATCTTAACAATCTTATCATTGATTATAAGTACATCTTTTTTCCCCAGATGCTGTGGAGCATAAACATCAATATTCTGAATTAATTTCATCACAAATCACTCCCACTGAGACAAATTTGCTATTACTCGCCACCAAAAGAGGTGGGAGTCTTCTCGACTGAGATAAAATACATATTTTAGAATCCAATTCCAACTGCAACAAGAACTGTAATGATTGCACCAATCATTAAGACACCAAGGAATTTCCACATGAATTTAATCCAGTTAGACCACTCAATCTTTGCAATTGCAAGAGATCCGATCAGACATCCGGATGTAGGAACAATCAGGTTTGTAAATGCATCACCAAGCTGGAATGCAACTACAGCTGTCTGACGCGAAACACCTAACAGGTCTGACAGCGGAGCCATGATCGGCATTGTGATGGCAGCCTGTCCTGTTCCGGATACAACAAAGAAGTTAAATACGGACTGGAACAGATACATAAGTACGGCTGCAACTGCTCCGGAAACTCCAGACAATGCATTTGAAATATTATACATAATTGTATTAATAACTGTAGGTGTTGTCGGATCAGAACCACCAAGAACCTGCATGATTCCCTGTGCCATAGCAACGACAAGGGCAGCACCGATCAGGTCTTTTGCTCCATCTTTGAAAGATGTTGCAATATCATTCAGTTTCATATCATTCAGTTTAAAGATAACTCCAAACACACCGGAAACAATTCCCATAATAAAGAACTGTGTTGCAATCTCCGGCATGTAGTATCCCTGAGTCATAACTCCCCAAACTACCCATACTACTGTAACAGCCAGTGTCAGAAGGACTAAAATGTGTCCAAGACCAAATGAATGTCCTTCGTCAATTCCTGTTTTTTCATTCTGCTCACGGAAATATGAATCCGTCTTATATGCGATTGAGATTGTCGGATTCTTTTTAATCTTTGATGCATAGAACATAGTCATTCCACAGCCGAGTGCTGTAAATACGACCCACATTACCATACGGAATCCTGCACCGGAGAATACGTCAATACCTGCAATACCCTGTGCAATGCCTACAGAGAACGGATTCATCCAAGATGAACCGAAACCAATCTGTGTGGCAACATAAGTAACAAGAACTGCGATAACTGAATCATATCCAACTGCTACAAACAACGGACAAAGAATCATAGTAAACGGAAGCGCTTCTTCTCCCATTCCGAAAACTGCTCCACCAAGAGAAAACAGTACGAAAAGTATCGGAATCAGTAGTTTTTCTGCTCCCTTGGCCTTACGGATCAATCCGATCAATCCAGATTCAATCGCACCTGTACGGATCATGATACCAAATGCACCACCTACTACCATAAGGAATGCGATAATCTCGATTGCAGAACTATTTACGATTCCGTTATACATATAGTTGAAGAATCCTGTTCCACCATCTCCGCTAAAGAGTGCTACTCCTTCTGTTACTACATTTCCTGCATCATCTGTCAGATACTGGAAACTTCCGTCCTTGATTACTGTACGGGTTTTCTCAACACCATTGATCATATATGAAATATCCTGTGTTTCGTAAAATCCCTTTGGTACAAGAAATGTCAGAAGTGCTGCGATAACAACTACTAAAAAGATGATAATGTAAGTATCAGGCACTTGGAATCCCTTGTTAAAGGACTTTAGCCCTTTTTCTTCTTTTTTGCTCATTTTTGAGTCTCCTTCCCGTTTTTTGATATACCATATTAGTCTACCATAGAATGCTAAAAAGCCAACTAAAAATTTACATGTTTTTTGTCATTTTCCTGTATTTTTATACACCAAAAAATGGAATTGGCTCTGGTAATGCAAATCATGACCACTGGCTTAGCCAGTGATTAGACTGCGCCTTCCGGAACCTGCGGAAAGGCCAGATCCTCAATCGTGCCATACTGAAGAGCCGCATTTCTCTCATCCTCTGCCCAAAGTTTGCTTGGATGATTGGAAAAATTGATAAACATAGTAACATCCCCCTCATTTTTATCTCTATCTTATCTTAAATCCTCTTTCTTCTTCACAGGGAATCTCTGTGATCTCCATATCCGTCACGTTGATCCATCTCTGCTGCTGAATCCGAGCTAACATTTCCCGAATGGAAGCTTCGCTTCCCTGCACTTCCATCTCCACTCTTCCGTCCCACAGGTTCTCCACCCAGCCGGCCAGGCCAAGGGACTGGGCGATATAAAAGGAGCGGTAGCGGAAGCCGACGCCCTGGACATCGCCGGAAAAAAAGATGTGTTTTCGTACCATAATTACATCTCCTCCGGATACTGAAATCCCCATTCTTTTCTGAATTCCGTCATCATATCCATCACATCTTTTGTATAATCCAAATGCATGCATTCTGCATCCCCACGGATGGCTTTCTCCATATCCGCCAGCTCATAGGCCAGCGCATCTGCATGCTCACCGGTCTGAATCACTTCCGTTTCTCCGGAATCTGTATAGGTGATTCTCGCTTCCCAGGCTCTCGGATATTCCATGATTTCTATATATCCATTTTCACAGGATACCATGCCTCTTTTCGGCTGCTTGGAATGCAGCGACAACATGACAGATGCCATCTGGCCTTCCTGATTCATCAGCAGCAATCCTGCCTGTTCATCCACTCCTGTAGGTGCCGGTTTTACCTGGGATAAAAGCTGATCTGACTTGGAATCCATAAACCACCGAATAAAGGAAAGCGCGTACACCCCGATATCCAGCATGGCACCTCCTGCCAGGTTTTTATTAAAAAAGCGGTTGTTCATATCATATTCTTTGAAGCTTCCAAAATTCATAGTGATCAGATTCACCTTTCCAAGTTTCCCTGACTCAAGAATCTCTTTAAGCTTTTTATAAATCGGCATATGATAAATCGTCATGGCCTCACCTATGACAACACCCTTTTTATCCGCCAGAGCAATTGCCTCATCCAGTTCCCGGCTGTTTAAGGTGATAGATTTTTCGACCAGAATATGCTTTCCATTCTTAATTGCCCTGCGCATAAAATTAATATGGGTATTATGGGGAGTTGTGATATAGATTACATCATTATCCGGGTCTGTAAACATGTCATTATAATTATCATATACCTTTTTTATCCCATATTTTTCTGCAAATGCAACCGCTTTCTCATGGGTTCTGTTACCCACCGCATCGATGTTTCGCCCGTTTTTCTTTAAGGCCACGGCCATTTCATTTGCAATCACTCCGCTTCCAAGAACTGCCCATCTGATGTTCTGCATGTATCTCTTACCTTTCTTTATCCAACTAGCACTCCACCGCTACCTTAATCACTCCATCTTTCTTGTTCTCAAAAAGCTCGTATGCATCTTCGATCCGGCTAAGCGGATAGGTATGGGTAATAAGCGGTTCCGTATCGATCTTGCCCTCTGCAATGAGGCGAAGCGTCTCCTCACAGTCGCATCCATCTACACCGCCGGTTTTAAAGGTAAGATTCTTGCCATACATATCCGGAAGCGGCAGCGTCTGGGCTTCGTCATAGAGCGCTACCACTGTGACGATTGCATTAGGCCTTGCACATTCCCAGGCTAACCGGAAAGTAGAGGGAGCTCCTGCCACCTCAAGGACTACATCGGCTCCGCCATGATCACTGTTTTTATGAACATATTCCAGACATTCCTCCGGTGAAACGGTGTATACATCCGGATAATGCTCCTTTATAAAGCGGATACGGTTTTCATCTTTCTCGCAGACAATGATTCGTTTCGGTTTCTTTAACATTACGCATAGAAGGGTACAAATACCCGTCGGACCGGCACCGATGATCAAAATCGTATCTTCCTCCGTGATCTCAGAGATTCTCGCCGCCCAATAGCCGGTCGCCAGCACATCTCCCACAAACAGTGCCTGCCGGTCCGTCACTCCATCCGGAATCTTATTTAATCCCTGATCTGCAAATGGAACCCGCACATATTCGGCCTGTCCGCCATCGATACGGCATCCCAGGGCCCAGCCGCCATTCTCGTCCGTACAGTTATTTACATATCCATTTTTACAGAAAAAGCATTCACCGCAGAAGGTCTCTACGTTTACAGTGACCCTGTCCCCCGGCTTCACATGGGTCACCGCTGCCCCAACTTCTTTCACAATTCCTACCATCTCATGGCCGACTGTAATTCCAGGGACCGCCCGCGGCACACTTCCGTGTTTGATATGCAGATCACTGGAACAGATGCTGGCCAGTGTTACCTTTACAATCGCATCCCGTTCGTGCATAAGCACCGGTTTTGGTTTTTCCACTAATTCAAACTTTCCCTTAGAAATATATGTATATGCCTGCATTGCTTAACCCCCTTCTTTCTATGTATTCATACTGAATCCTATTATAGGCGAAACCTGGGGTTATTAGCAAGATTTGCCGTAAAAAACATGCTTCTGCTTCATTGAAACATTCCGCGTACATGATGGCTAGTTCCAACTGCTGGCAGGCTCCGGTATCATATGTCATTTTTTCAGAAAAACGTCCAAAGCGAGTTGCCTGCGCAAGGTTCCATTTTTCAAGGATCACCTGCATCTGCTGGTTTGTCCGTTTCAACTCATCCGTAAGAACAGCCAGCTGGCTACGTAATTCTTTTTCCTGCTCCATGCTTTCAAGCAAGAGCTGCAGGATATCTTTTTTATTCAGTTTTGCCAGCTGTTCTTTTGATAACGCAAGTGCCATACGGACGATCAGTCTCCTTCGCTTTTATGGATCCAGTATAACAGAAGAAGCAAAAAAACACAAAAATCAGACCGATATCTTTTCGGTATTTTGACGGTGGAAAACTCCTGCTCCAAAAGCAGTTCTTTCTGTAGAGAATACCTTCCAGGCTGCCTGAAAACAGGTGGATCCGGCTTACTTTTCATGTGGCAGAGAAGACTGTCCACAATTCATGTTAAGCGGATAAAAAACAGAACTTTTTATCCCCATACAGGCTTTCGAATCAAACAGAAAACTTCTCTGTTTTGTACAAAAGTCACACTGGATGTTTTGGATCGATCTTATGGACAGATGGATCTATGGAGTATCCGCTCATGAGCAGATGATACTGCTCCGAAGTGATGTTCCGGGCTTCCGCTTCCGATCGGGGCCATTGAAAAGTTCCCGCCTCCAGCCGCTTATAAATAAGCAGGAAGCCGTCTTCCTCCCAGACCAGCCCTTTGATCTTCCGGTTACTGGAACCCCAGAAGAATTTGAGCGTTAACATTTCATTTGGATCAGCTGTTACAGACCTCTGCACAGGGAACTGCTTTGGCTGCGTTACTTCAACAAAGCCGCTTTCTACAAGCAGGGCCTCTTTCACTTTGCGGATCCAGTAATAATAAGAGTCTCATGAAAGCTGATGCTGTGCACAATAATCTTTGACAGACAGACCAGATTCGTTGCGCTCCTGAATAATAGCAGCCCAGTTTTTTACACGGATCTGTGCTGTGTCAAGTTTGGTGTTCATAATTGACCTCCTAGTGTGAAAAATGGGAAAAGTGTATTGTACAACTTTTCCAACATTATCTCAAACTTGGAGGTGTAGTTCTAGAGATGTGTGGTTTACTATTTACGATCGAAATGTTCCAAGACAAACTCAAACCAGATAAATAAGCACGACAAAAGCCCTTAGCTATGAGTTTTATACCCACAGCTAAGGGCTTTTTAGATAAATATGGATTTATTTGTTGCACAACCACCTGTCAATCATTCTCTAACCCTAAAACCACTGGATTACAAGAATAATGGCTCTCATGCAACCGTTATCAAATTGTTATCAAAAGACTTTTAAAAGTGCTGCAAACCCGCATAAACGCTGGATTTACTAAACATTTTTGTTTATTCAAACTCTTGGGCGGAGAGATTTATCTGGCTGTTTCTTAGTACATATTTGTGCATTTTATTCTTCATAGTCTTCTTATTTTTCAATTTTATGTACCTCGTCTAATATTTTTAGAGCCAAAATGGAGCCAGCACATCCATCCAAAAATCTTGTTTTTTAAAGCAAAAACTATTGAAGTGTTGTATTTTTTATATAATCCATTATATATTGTCTTGCCTGAAATATATCTGAAAATGCCACACTATCTTGAGAAGACTTTCTACCATTGTTAGTCACAATTACCTTAATCGAATTTTTCTTGTAATCTACATAAATTTCTTTTACCGGTAAACCATGTGCCTCTCCTCTCCAATAATCTTCTTCAATTATTCTCCAATTATATAATGGGCTAAGTTTTTCTATTGCATTACGCATCTCCATTGCACTACTATACCTATCTTCTGGATTTTTTTTGCATGCCTTTTTTACAATTTTATGAACTTTATTGGGCACAAAAGAAGCTACTGGTATTTTTTCGATTAGTTTTCCACTTCTCATTAACGTTTCTGCATTCGGAATTCTCTGCAAAAACAAATTCCAATCTGAGATACCATTTACCATTCGATACATTGTCATACCAAGAGCATAAATATCTGTTTGTATTGTTGCTATGGAATTGTCTACAAACGTCTCTGGAGCTGCATGTGTCCGATACCATCTCCAAGGAACAATTACATTTCCCAATGCCGTTGATAATCCAAAATCAGACAATTTCGGTATTCCATTATCCATCAAAATATTTGCTGGTTTTATATCACGATGAATAATTCCCTGCAAATGTGAATATTCTACTGCAAACAAAATATCTCTCATAATATTTAAGCAATCAATAACAGATATATATGTATGCTTCAGCAAACTATCTAACGATTCTCCATTTGCCAATTCCATATCTACCACAAATACTAATTCATCATTAAAACCTATTATCTCTCCACCATTAATTTTAATTATGTGATTATGGCTACATTTATAAGGAATAGCTGCTTCACTAAAAAGTTTAAATGCTTCTTTAGGATCTGTCACTTCCAAAATCTTAATAGCCTTTTCCACCCCTAAGATTCTATCATGTGCCTTATACACAGCACCAAAACCACCATTTCCTAATTTTTGAATTAAGTAATATTTTCCCAGTTCATTCCCAGAATAATCAAGGCGTATATCCATATCTAATCCTCCAATGCATACCAAGCCACTAATGTTGCTGCCATCTCTTCATTTTTAAATTTTTGTGGAGAAAAAAACTTTTCAAAGCGTTCAATCTTAGCTTTCTTTCCTGCTGTTATCCATTTACTAGATCTTTCGCTTACTTCAACTCCTTGTTGCAAGCATACTAAGTTTAATATTCCTAGCGAATAATGCATATACGGTATTTGCTGCATAGTCGTATCCAAATACAATTTATACGCTACTCTATCAGGTCTATATTTTGTTACTAATTCAATAAATATATTACTAAAATCCATCATTAGCGATGGAGATTCTGACCTATAATTCTGTTTACCGATTTCATATATTAGTGCCGTATCCATTTTATCGCCATCAACAACAGAATAACATATTTCATTTTTCTTAATTGCAATACCTAAACATCGCATTTTCTTTCCTCCTTAGAATTACAGCATAAAGTTTACTATAATTAATATCTCTCTTATTACAACCTATTATTTTTTCCTCAATACATTTGAAACCGTTGATTGTGATACATCCAACATGGCAGCAATTGTTTCTTGATTTATTTTCTGTTTTGCTAAATCTCTTATAACTTCATTTCTTTGCGCCACTGATGCAATCTCCGGTAATTTATGAATGGTTTCCGAAACCACTCCAGATGCCGTTACACTTTTAATAAGCGTTGTACCATCACTTAATACAGCTCTTGCAATTTTAGCACCTGTTTTTTTATTTGGTTTAAATGCTAATGACATAACATCTGCCGTTGATTTACCTATATTTTTTAAATCTGTATTTTTGAAGACATTCATTAAATTAGTAGCCACAATGCACCTCCATATTTATCACTTTAATATTAAAATAATATTAAAATAATATTTTGTCAACTATTTTTCAACCCTCATACCTAAAAAACTCCCTAGCCATCAGCTCCGCAGTAGCCCGGTTATACCCCTTCTTCAAATACCCCTGCACAATCGTCCCAAACATTCCTGGTGCTAGAATATAAATAGTACAAGCCAAAATGAGAAATTCCAAATACACATAAGCATGGTACAATAGAAACATGCTGAAGGAGGATCTCATATGGCAAAGCAACATGACAAACAATTTAAACTTGATGCAGTCCAGTACTATCAGGATCACAAAGATCTCGGAGTACGTGGATGTGCAGAAAATCTTGGCATCGGCTACAGTACATTAACAAAGTGGCTGAAAGACTTCCGAGAATCAGGTGATATTCCTGTTCGTGGTTCTGGTAATTATGCATCTGATGAGCAGAAGGAAATTGCCCGTCTCAGACGTGAATTACGTGATGCCCAAGATGCACTTGATGTGTTAAAAAAAGCAATCAACATTCTGGGAAAATGACGGAAGCCATTTATCTCGAAGTGACTGAGAAGACAGAAGCTGCCAAAAAGGCTGGACGCCGGGTTTCCGTCTCCGGAATGTTGAAATTTTTAGGTGTCTCTCGCTCAGGATATCTTGCATGGCTCCACCACGTACCTTCTGATACAGAAAAACGTCGTAAAGCTGTAAAAGCAAAAATACAGGATATTTATGATGATTCCAAGCAGAACTACGGCGCTCCGAAAATCACTGTAGAACTGCGAAAAACCGGTGAAGTCATTTCGGAAAGAACCGTTGGTACATATATGCGCCAAATGGGAATCCGTGCTCAGTGGAGCAAACCATGGACCATCACCACAAAAGATTCTGATTTCAGCACAGAATTACAAAATATCCTTGATGAACAGTTTAATCCTGACCGCCCGAATGCTGTCTGGTGTTCGGATATCACCTACATCTGGACAATAGACGGATTTGTCTATCTGACCAGTATTATGGATTTATTTTCCAGAAAAATCATAGCCTGGACACTTTCAGAAACACTGGAAGTATCCTGCGTGATTGATACTATAAACAAAGCCAAAGCTCGCCGAAATATTGATCAACCATTAATTATCCATTCGGATCGTGGCAGCCAATATGTTGCAAAGGAATATAAAAAAGCAACCGAAAATATGCAGCGTAGCTACTCGAAGAAAGCTTTTCCGTGGGATAATGCATGCATTGAATCCTTTCATTCTGTTATCAAACGTGAATGGCTCAATCGCTTTAAAATCCGTGATTATAAGCAAGCATACCAGTTGATTTTTGAATATCTGGAAGCTTTCTACAATACGAAACGAATTCATAGCCATTGCAACTATATGTCGCCAAACGAATTCGAACGAGTGTATGAAAGAACGAACACTGAGGCTGAGCTTCTGGCAGGTTAAAATGGGGCGGATCCCCCCGCCCGCTATTGACATACCCAGAAATCGCTGTTATATATAAAGCAATGGCTAAAAGCCTATTTTATAAGCCTTTAGCCATTCTAATCATAGAAGAATCTTATTTACAGAGATTTTTTCATACTCTCCTCTAAATATAGTAATACATACGCTAATACATATTCAGAAATAATACATTCTTCCATGTACCACTCAAAAAAATTATAAAACCGCTTCTCTTGCGTAGTCTCTGTCCTTATAACATATACAAAATGTAATATAGCTGCATATATAAAATTGAAACCAGCATTATCTCTGTTAAAATCTAATAATTCTTCTGATGATGTTTCTTCAAATGCCTTTCCTTCAAACATTATTCCATCGTTATAAAATGATTTTATTACAACATCTGGTGCGACATTATCATAAAAATAATTAAACAGTTCAATCTCCTTATTGCAAGAAATATTCCCATTCCTATAAACACCTTCACGAACAGAATCATATGGATTAACTTCAAAATCGTTTCTTATTGTCCACATTAAAAAGCCCGTGATTTTCTTCTTATTTGCGCCATCAAATGTTCCCTTTTTTACTGCTGTATTAAGCAATGAAATAATATTCCTATCTAGGGTAACTATTATTTTAGTTCCATCTCTTTTTAATTGCTTCATTGAATCCTGCTCGATTTTACCATGTACAGCATACAATGGATGCAAAATGTGAATCTGTGTAAATAATTCTTCCTCAATATATTTTCGCAAACCATGGCCTAGGTTCTTGTCTAATACCGCTTCCAAATAATCTCTCATTAATAAAATAAATCTTCATCCTTTCTGGTTATTTTAACTTCTTGTCCAAACTTCTTCAGACTAAGTAATCTTTAACACACCCACCCTGTTTCCCCAAAAAACATATGAAAAACGACTTTACCATCTGGAACTAATTCTAATTCATCGCAAACACTAATATAAAACTAACTCTGACTGCGATATCTGTATTCTTTGTAATATGCAGAAATCCTCCCATATTTTTATTTTAGCCACGCTATAACTTCATCAAAATTGTTTACATATAACTTCTCGAAACTCTTACCATTTTCATCAGACAGAAAGTCCAAAAACTCACTCATATCTTTACGGAATATCTGCCCTATTATTTTTAAATCCACGGAAGCTTTACTAACCGCCTCAAGATCATTGATTTCTCTCATTCTCTTTTCTAAATTATCATAGCGTCTCTTCCAATAATCTACATATTCCAATCGTTCTTCTGGTCCTTTATAAATAGCTGGTCCTATCTTTTCTGGTGCATCCTCACCATAGTATTTTCGTTCTTTTTCACTCAGCACAACAAATAATAGCCTGTCTTTATAATGATGGTCCTTAATAATCTCTCCAACTTCATACATACATGCCTGACGTCTCAAATATGTATCACTAACAACAGTCAATACAAAGTCATGATCCTGTATCGTGTTCATAAATGCCATAAAACTGTCTTTGTACTGCAACTCTGTATATCTGGATATCCTAATCCTGTCTTTTAGTCTTTCCTTTATCTTATTTTCAATGATATCCACAATTGGTGCATCACACTCCGTATAAGAGATAAATAATGTTATAGGTTCATCATTCTGATTCACAACCATTTCCTCAACATCATTGTTTTCATATACAAAGTACTTTCCTTCCAGCCAAATCTTTTTGTCACTTTCCGCAACTTCAATAGCAAATATATCAACACCACCTACCGATACAAAGCCATAATTCATGGATATTTCATTATCTAGCTGAGCTTTTACCATTTCTATTACACCATCCACAATAAAAGTTTTTTGACACCCTACCGTCTTCATGCATCCATTTTGTTTTTCAACTCCAAGAAAAATGTATCCTCCAGTATTATTGGTCAGACCACAAATATATTTTGCAAGTTCTGTCGGGCGAAGCTCCAAAGCTCTGCAAATCACATTATCCAGTACATTATTTTCGACTATATAGGACACTCTATCCTCATTAACACCCATATTTTTCACATTCCTTTCAACGGTATTCTGTTAAGACCAGTTAATTTAATGATTTTACCGAAAGTAATCTTTTGTGGTTCCTTTTTTCCATCTTCCACCCATAGTTCCCAGTCCATAGAATAGTCTAAAATATCCATTTCTGTTCGGTAATAAATTCTGACTTCTCCACCATCGGATGGTCTTGCCAACACATATATCTGCTTTCCATTCTTTTTTACAACAAATATTGTGTCCGCAATCTTCTGTATATCCGAAAGGTCATATTCCTCCTGCTCATCCAGAAATGAAAGAACATTTTTCTGAGCTCTCTCCAGAATTTTCTTTACATACTCATATGTGCTTATTTCATGCCTAGATTCCCTAATAAATTGGCTTGCAAACTCTGAATTGGAAAACGCCATATCTAATGCTTCTTGCGAATCGATTCCATATTGCAACAGAACTTCCTCCGTGACAGCTTCCTTTGACAAAGCCGTATCGACCACAGCACCCTTAGTGCCTTGCATGATAATTGCTTCCAACTGTTCAGGGGAATCAATGTCATACTTACTCATTATATTTGTAAATGTTTCTGCCTGCCTAATATTATTGGCAATGTCGTCGTCATCATACAAATAGTGTTTATTTGCATAAAGAATTGGTAAAATATTTTCCGCCTCACTTTGATGATCCTTTACCCAAAGCAAAAGTTTATGGAAAGCATTACTTATTTCCGGTTCCTTTGTATTTCTATTATCTTGCACAAATTCGGTAATATAGCCGGCTATATCCTTATTTGTTTTCTGACGATTCTCTGGAAGTTCCAAATATATCTCTTTCATCAACAATTCTTCTCTAATATCATATCCGGCAATACAGGCTATCTCCTTTAATGTTTCATCCATTTCATTATCAAGAAAGATTTTTTCCTTAATTGTAAAATTACCATTCTGATTTGGAAGTATTGGTTTTGTGACCTTATTAATAAGATTATCCCATCCCTGCTCAACTACAAATTCTATAAAATTTGTCAAATACATAGCAGCTTCTTCCTTAGAAGTATCCAAATGTTCAGCCAGTCCAACCACAGTACTGTATTCGCTTATGCTATCTGCAACCATAGTTATCGTGTATTTTAAAGCTTCATGCAACAGTTTTTCAGAAATTGCTTTAACCTCATGCATCTCCAACTCTAATTCCAATACACTACTCGCATAATTGCATATCTTTTTCTGCGAATCCAAACCGTCGAAAGAATCGTTATACATAAATGTTATTTTTTGATAAACACGTTCTTTTTCTTCTTTTTCCGCCTGTTCTAACTGTTTTTCAATCAGTTCTAACATTTGACCATTATTGATCTCTGCACAATGAAACCATTCACTACGCTCAAAATCCAAATGTAATAACTTTGCTTTTATGTCTTTTCCTAAATCCATTAGAATATCTTTGTATTCTTCCAGAACATCAACGTCAAAACATAGACTAGCTACACTACAGAAGTCTCCTCTCTGATTTGGCAGAATACTTAGCTGATTATTTTTTACATATGTCTGCCATTTTTCATTTTCATCAATAAGAACATAGTATTCATCTAACCAATCCCTCCAATCAATATGATCCAATTTGGTCACTAATGTATCTACATTTTCGAAATTACCCACTTGTTCCGATAATGTTTCAAATGTATAACTGTTGCATCCTGACCATAAGGAATGATACCATTCATGCAAATCTTCTTTCTGAGGAATCATATCCGGAATCATATGACTTAATAGTTCCCATATTTTTTCACGTGTTTCTGTATTTCTATCGGAAATAATAAACAACTGTTGATCATCCCAATCATCTAACAATGCTTTCATATCTCCACATGCTGTGTGAACAATCGGGATATGCAGTATTACATCTTTACATTTTGTAATTATTTCTTCCAACCATTCTTCGTCATACCATTCTTTCTTACTATAAGAAGTCACTTTGGTGATATTATAAATTCCGTCCCATTTTTTCTCTACTGCATATTTCAACAGTTGCTTATACAAACCACACGCCTTCTCTACAATATTACGATTAGCTTCTATTTCTTCATCAATTCTCGTCATATTTTTACATGTCAAAAACACCCCATCTCTTGGTTCTGTGGGATTAAAATCTGGAGAACTAATTAAAACTGGAAAAGGGAAATCCTCTGTTCCAATCAAAGGGAAATCACAAAACAATTTGGATTGATTCTCAGAAAATGGAAGAATCTTCATATTATCATCCATATGCTCCAATGCTATATAAATAGAAACATTGTCCTCTGTCATTCCTAATACATATTTATTACAACAATGACCTTGCTGCTCCACTTCAATTTCAGATACAGTTGCATTTTCTAATCCACATTTCACTTCTCCCTTATACCGAAACTTCTCTCCAGTATTTTCAACAGTAATTTCCTCAATATCAGGAAGCATAGCAAGAACATATGCTGCTGATACTCTCAAACTCTCCAATCCATCTCGTGCCGTCTTCATCCCGTACTCGTCTAGCTCATACTCGAATACAGTATTATATTCGTCCTCATCAAAATCTAAGAAATCAACAGGTGTACAACTTCCCAAATCACCAACAGCCTTCTCCATAGCTGCTATAATTTCATTTTTTTCCTTTCCTGTTCGGTCTAAAGAAATAGTAAACTTAGAATATTCGTCACCAATTTCTAGAAGTCCGGAAATATTAACTACTTCTGATAACAGATGTGTAGTAATAAATCCCGTTCCAAACTTTCCACTTTTTCTCTCTCTACCATCATTACGATCCTTAGAAGAAGCCTGATTGATAAGCGATAATATATTATCCATTGAAAAAGCCTTACCATTGTGTCGAAAAAACACTTTTCTCTGCATTTCATCATAATTAATGCTTATTTTTACTTTTCCTGTAGAATTACAGACATCTTTGGCATTCTGGCATAACTCCCATATCCATCTTTTCGCACTATTCTCATTATTACTGTAGCGAAGTTTCTGCAAGAGCTGAACAATTCTGTTTGCAGCACCAATTCTCAAAGAATTATTGTCTGCTGCTTGTATATCCATATCAAATTGTTGCTTATTCATCCGTACCTTCCCCCATTCTTCTTATCAAATTTCTTTAATAATTATGTCGGTATATTAACATGTGTTTTTATATAATCAGCAACATCATCTATTTCCGGATAAATCTTTGCTTTATTTATCCCCAAACTTTCCAACTCATTTAGTAACTCAGCTTTTTTATCAATAATGCAAATTGTAATCTTTTTATTATCCAACTTTAATCGCAAATTTGATAATGTATTATACTTTTTACCACCATATGTTTCCTCAAGCAGTCCGCAAACAATAAATGCACCTTCTTGATTATCAATTCTTCTATTCTTCCTTGCAGGAATGCAAACAACAACATCTCTTATATCCTCTGCTCTTATTTCCGATTTAAAACCAGGACGTTCCATTCTCACCTCATGAACAAGGCGTTCAACTTTATCATTAAAATCATTCACATTTGAAGACTTGACAAAACTTGAATGGTAAAATTGCATTTGCTCATCTTTAGTAAACAAAGGAAGGGATGCTAGCATTGCAACAGTATCACTTTGAAAATATTTTACAGAATCCAAACTCTGTGAAAAAATTATTATTTCGCCATAATACGAATGCTGGGATTCACATGCAAAATAGAGTGCAACCAATGGATTCTGAGTGACATCTAACAATCTTGTTGGCAAACCGTAGTGTTGCATTTCTGTCAATTTTTCTATATGTGATTCTAATCGTTCGAATTCATAAGGACATTTCGCCATTAATTCTAAATACATTTTCTTTTCATTTGATAACCATTCTTCTTTTCGAAATAAAGACGGTTTCAAATCATAAGAAACTTTACTGTGTCCTCGAAAAAACAGTTTCTCCTCTTTTTTTCTAATTTGTCCCAAAAAATCTACGTACTGATTAATTGAAGATATAAAATTTACCTCAACCTTAGCCGCATCAAAAACTATTCCGTTTGACATCCTAATATCATACTCATGCTCACGCTCATTCCAAGTTGTGTATAACTCTTTTACACAATCAAGCTTCTTATCAACAGATTTGTACATTTGAAAGATAAAATAAATAATGGCAAAGTAGTTGTATTCATCAAAAGAACTTTTATTTTTTGATAGTTTTTCTTCCAGTTCTTTAAGTACTGGTAGCATTATTTTTTCGAGTTCCTCAGTATTTGTAGCATACTTTCCTGCAAAAACTTTAACCAATGGAGAATCTAATTTCTTTAAATTATTTTCTATTTCAGATTTAGAGGTTCTCGGTCTCCCTATTAGTGGATTAATATCACAATATCCTTCCGACTGCAATTTTTCGAACATCATCTTTTCAAAAGCGCTTTTTACAATGACATTATGTTCTAGTTCGCCTATTTCGCTATAAATAAAAAAAACATTTTATGCTCCTCCTTCGTATATGTCACAGTTTATTGCTGTTATAATTCACTTAATATACAACACTCTTGTCAAATTACAGATAATTTTCCACGCCTTCAATATTTGTTTTTTCATCATAATCAAAAACAATTCCCACACTATAACTTGCTCTTGTTATTGCAACATAAAATTGAGACCTTGTTTTCGGTTGTAATTTTTTTGAATGGTCAATCATCCAGTTCCTCATTGTACCGGTTGGATAAATTAGGACTCTATCATATGTCAATCCTTTAGCCTCACCCATATTTATTACTGCATATGCGTCATTCACTTTTACTGTTCTCTTCTCCCTTAGTTGCATTGGTTTAAATTTTTCTAAATATGCATCAATATCATCTGGTCTTACTAAAAAAACTCCGTCATGTCCAGTAACCTCAAATTGCTTTGTTCCAGTTTCGCCATATTCTTCATACAACAGCGATGAATATGAACATATACTTTGGTTATTTCTGTAAGAATCATTCAAAGTCTC
>OGEQ01000920.1_pt1 | contig 27616 bp, 23 predicted proteins | sample 1570731 | NCBI WGS metagenome assembly OGEQ01 (sample SAMEA2582132, study PRJEB24529) | metagenome | biome: Human gut stool | place: China | collected 2011
GGGCGAACACAGGCCGGTCCAGGGCCAGGGTCACCCCGGACAGGGCCAGGAAGATCACGACCTGGAGCCAGAGCGCTCCGCCCAGCACCGCCACGATCAGGGCTCCCAGAGCTCCCACCGCAAACCAGACGAAGGTAAGTCCGATGGTGATGGCCTCCCCCACCAGCAGCACGATCAACGCAATGAGCCAAAACGCACTAGGAAGCATACGTTCCTCCTTTCCCTTCAAGCTGATAGCTTGGTAAATTGATTATATCATGCCCCGCTTAAAAAAGCTATGGGGACTTTCTTAACTTTCCTTTAAGAGTGTGTCAAAAAACGCCGCCCCGGCGCTTTACGCGCTCAGGGCGGCGTTCGTTCAGGGTCTCAGTCTCAAGCCACGTTCTCCTGCTTCCGCTTCATCACGTACAGGAAGGCGATCATGGCCACGATGCCCACGGGCAGGGCCAGCAGGCCGGGCAGACCGGCCTCCACCAGCACGCCGGCCAGGACATAGCACAGGCCGGAGATCACGGCGCAGGACACCGCATAGGGAAGCTGGGTGGACACGTGGTTGACGTGGTCGCACTGGGCCCCGGCGGAGGCCATGATGGTGGTGTCGGAGATGGGGGAGCAGTGGTCGCCGCACACGGCGCCGGACAGGCAGGCCGCGATGGAGATGACCAGCATTTCGCCTTCCGGGAATGCGTGGCACACGATGGGGATCAGAATGGAGAAGGTTCCCCAGCTCGTGCCGGTGGCAAAGGCCAGGAACACCGCCACCAGGAAGATGATCACCGGCAGCAGATACTGCAGCGCCGCAGCGGAGCCGCCCAGCAGATTGGCCACATAATACTTGGCACCCAGCAGGCCGGTCATGCCGGACAGGGTCCAGGCCAGCGTGAGGATGAGCATGGGGCTGACCATGGCCTTGAAGCCCTCCGGGATGCAGGCCGCAAAGTCCTGGAAGGTCATGACGCTGCGCACCCGGTAGAACACGAAGGTGAACAGCAGAGCAATGCTGCTACCCATCACAAGGCCGGCAGAGGCGTTGCAGTCCGCAAAGGCGGTGACGAAGTCCACCCCGTCAAAGAAGCCGCCGGTGTAGATCATGCCGAAGATGCAGGCCGCGATCAGCACCAGCACCGGTGCGATCAGGTCCACAACATGGCCCTTCGTCTCGGTGCCGTCGTCCACGTCGTCGCCGTAGGGGCGGTCCTCGGTGGTGAACAGGTCGCCGTTTTTCGCGTTGTCCTCATTGAGCTTCATGGAGCCGAAGTCCGTGCCGGTGAAGATGAGGAACAGGCTCATGACGACGGTAAGCAGGGCATAGTAGTTGTAGGGGATGGTGCGCAGGAACATGGTGAAGCCGTTGATGCCAGACCCCTCCGGCACGCTGGAGGTGACCGCCGCCGCCCAGCTGGACACCGGCGCAATGATGCAGATGGGGGCCGCCGTGGCGTCGATGAGGTAGGCCAGCTTGGCGCGGGACACCTTCTGCCGGTCGGTGACCGGGCGCATGACCGAACCCACGGTCAGGCAGTTGAAATAGTCGTCCACAAAGATCATCACACCCAGCAGCAGGGTGGCAAACTGTGCGCCCGCCCGGGAGTGGATGTGCTTCGATGCCCAGCGGCCAAAGGCGGCCGAGCCGCCGGCCTTGTTCATCAGGGCCACCAGGATGCCCAGCATGACTAGGAACACCAGGATGCCCACATTGCTGCTGTCGGACAGTTTGGCGATCATGCCGCCCTCTTCGTTAAAGAAGAGGGTATTCAGGGCCAGTTCCAGGTTTCCGTTGGCATACAGCAGCGCGCCCGAGGCGATGCCCACCAGCAGGGAGGTGTACACCTCCTTGGTGTTCAGGGCCAGCACAATGGCGATGACCGGCGGCAGCAGCGAGAAGAAGGTGCTGTACACCGCACAGGTGTAGGTAGACGGGTCGGCGATCTTGCCGGGAGTGGCTGCCGTGCACCACAGCAGCAGGGCAAACACGAACAGTGCCGCCGCCCAGGACAGATTCTTGTTTTTCATAATGATTCCTTTTCGTTTCAGGCGATTCGTTCCGGCAGCGTATCAGGCCCCGTGCTGCGGGGCAGACTATCCCCACGGAATGCAAAAGGGGAGTGGGGCCGTGCCGGATTACAAAGCGATGTATTTTGAGCTGTTCCGCGCCAGCGTGCAGGCCGTACAGCTGCTGCAGGACGCACAGGCCCACGCCGAACAGCAGCTGCTGGCCGAGGACCCGCCGCCGCTGCGGCTGGAACCGGAAGAACTCCCTCCGTCAAAGAGGGAGCCTTAGCCTTCCCCCTTGGGGGAAGGCTTTTTCAGTTCTTCTTTGCCTCCGCCTTGGCCGCAAACTTGTCGTTGTGGATCACAAAGCGCTCGTGGGTGCCGCCGCCCACCGGGCCTTTTTCGTCGTGCAGGCTCACTTTGAAGGTGAGCTTGCGGCCTTCCACAGCCACCAGCTCGCTCTCGCAGGTCACGGTCATGCCCACGGGGGTGGGAGCGGTGTGCTCCAGCTCCAGCTTCGTGCCCACGGTGCCGTCGCCCTCGGCCAGAGCCGGGGCCACGCTCATCCAACAGGTCTTTTCGGCCAGGGCCACCAGGGCCGGGGTGGCAAACACGTCCAGCGTGCCGCTGCCCATGGTTTTTGCAGTGTTTGCAGCAGTGACAGACACGCTCTGCTCACCGCGGATGCCAGGTTCCAATGTCATAAAAAATTCCCTCCTGTGCGTTTTGCGCAGTTTGTTGTTTTATACTTTTATAAGATACCACAGCTTGGCAAAGAATGCACCCACTTTGGCGCATTTTGTAAAAAATACCGTTTCGGTTTCCGGCTGTCTGTGCTATGATAGGCTCTGAAAGAGAGGGGACCTCCATGTCTGACTTCTGGAAATCCTATGATATCACCGCCGCCGAATACGGTGCGGGCTATGAGTGCTACCCGCTGTTCGGCACTGTCCATCTCATAGAGCTGGCGCTGTCGGCTTTGTTCCTTCTGGGCATGGTGTGGTGGTACCGCCGCAGCACGCTGCGCACCCGGCGGCACATTCTGGTGGGGGTCACGGCGGCCCTGCTGGCCGATGAGGCCGCCCTGCTGCTGGGCATGGCCTGCACCGGCCAGTGGAACTGGAGCTATCTGCCGCTGCACCTGTGCAGCATCAACGTGTTCGTCTGCCTGTACAACACCCTCACCGACCGCAGCTGGTGCAAGGAGGAGCTGTACGCCCTGTGCATCCCCGGCGCGGCACTGGCTCTGCTGTGCCCCAGCTGGCGGGATGTGCCCGGGTGGTTCACCCTCATCAACCTGCACTCGGTCAGCATCCACGCCCTGCTGGTGCTCTACCCTGTGCTGCTGGTGGCGGGCGGATACCGCCCCAGCGTGCGCCGGGTGCCGCAGGTGCTGGCCTTTTTGTTCGGCTCGGCCCTGCCCATCTATTTTCTTAACAAACCCCTGCACACCAACTTTTACTTTTTGAATAACCCCTATGGCAACGTCATCACCAGCACCTTTACCGCGTGGTTTGGCGAAAAATTCTACATTCTGGGCTTTCTGCCCGCCATCGCGCTGGCCCTTGTGCTGATGTACGCCCCCTGGGCAGCAGCCGGGAAGAAGCGTTGAGCCGCTCCGCCACCCGTCCGCTCCCGGTCCGCTTTCCAGCGGGCCGGGTTTTCTTTTTTCAATTTGCATCTTTTTGGCGTTTTACGGTGTTTTTTCATCAATGCAGCGGGAATGTCAAAATTCTTCTGCAAAGGGCTTGACAGGCAGGCATGTGCGTGATATCATGAACACATGAACAGGCGTTCATATGATTTCATCCCGAAAGGAGATGCTTCCATGGCACAGCAGAACGAACCCCTCGTGCAGCCGGAAGAGCTGGACATGCCGGATGACGAAGTGCTGTACGAGCTGGCCGACCTGTTCCGGGTGTTCGGCGACTCCACCCGCATCAAGATCCTGTACGCCCTGCACGACAACGAACTGTGCGTGCAGGACATTGCCAACGCCGTGCAGCTGAGCCAGTCGGCCGTGAGCCACCAGCTGCGGGTGCTCAAGGATTCCAAGCTGGTACGCTTCCGGCGGGAGGGCAAGACCGTGTACTACGCACTGGACGACGACCATGTGCGCAGCATCCTCTCTCTGGGGATGGACCATATCGAAGAATGATTTTCCGGGCTGCGGCCCGCACAAAAACAGAAAGGCTGGTATCTACGATGAAAAAGACCTACAAGATCGAAGTGGACTGTGCAAACTGCGCCCAGAAGATGGAGGACGCTGCCAACACCGTTGCCGGTGTGGAAAAGGCGACTGTCAGCTTCATGACCCAGAAGATGAAGGTGGAGTTTGCCGAGGGTGCCGACCCCCACGCCACCATGGAGAATGTGCTGTCCGCCTGCAAGAAGGTGGAGGACGACTGCGAGATCTTTGACATCTGACCTCTTCCGGTCCGGTTCCCGGCATCGCTGCTGGGCGGCAGCTCTCCCCCTGTGGGAGAGCTTTTCTTTCCTCTGCCGCCGGGCAGCGGAAAACTTCTCTTTTTCGTGGAAAAAACGGGCAGTTTTCAACACTTTCCACGCACTTTTCAACACCCTTCGCGGAAAGCTCCAAAAAGAAACGTGGAAAAGCAAGTTTTCTGCGGGAAAACCCCGTGGAAAACACGGGGGAAAGGGTGGAAAATCCATTTTTGTGGGGAAAACTTGTTGAATTCCACTGCGTTTTCCCGTTTTTTCTCAGAACCGCCGCAATCTGACAAAAGGAGCGTTTTGTATGACCAAAAAGCAAAAAAAGAGCCTGCAGCAGATCCTGATCGCGCTGGCCCTTGTGATCCTGCTCAAGCTGCTGCTCGGTGTGCTGCCGGCACTTCCCACCCCGGTGGAGCTGCTGCTCTACCTCATCCCGTACTTTGTGGTGGGCAAGGACGTGCTGCGCAAGGCCATCAAGGGCATCAAGAACCGCCAGCCCTTTGACGAGTGCTTCCTGATGGCGGTGGCTACCGTAGGTGCCTTTGCCCTGGGCGACTATGTGGAAGGCTGCGCCGTTATCCTCTTTTACCAGATCGGCGAGCTGTTCCAGAGCGTGGCCGTGGGCAAGAGCCGCCAGAGCATTTCCAGCCTGATGGACATCCGCCCGGACTACGCCAACGTGGAGGACGAGGACGGCAAGCTGGAGCAGGTGGACCCCGATGACGTGGAGGTCGGCACCGTGATCGTGGTGCAGCCCGGCGAGCGGGTGCCCATTGACGGTGTGATCGTAGAGGGCACCTCCGCCCTGAACACCGCCGCCCTGACCGGTGAGAGCCTGCCCCGCGACGTCCAGACCGGAGACGAGGTCATCAGCGGCTGCGTGAACATGACCGGCCTGCTGAAAGTCAGGACTACCAAGGAATTCGGCGAGTCCACCGTCTCGAAAATTCTCGATCTGGTGGAAAATTCCAGCATGAAGAAGGCCCGTGCCGAAAACTTCATCACCCGCTTTGCCCGGGTATACACCCCGGCTGTCTGCTACGGTGCGCTGGCGCTGGCCTTCCTGCCGCCCATCGTGCTGCTGCTGATGGGCCAGCCCGCCCGCTTTGGGGACTGGATCTACCGCGCTTTGACCTTCCTGGTCATCAGCTGCCCCTGCGCACTGGTCATCAGCATTCCGCTGAGCTTCTTCGGCGGCATCGGCGGTGCTTCCGCCTGCGGCATCTTGGTCAAGGGTTCCACCTATCTGGAGGAGCTGGTCCGCACCGGCATCGTGGTGTTTGATAAGACCGGCACCCTGACCCAGGGCACCTTCAAGGTCACCGGCGTCCACCCGGCCGACGGCATCACCGACGAACAGCTGGTGGAGGCCGCCGCCCTGGCCGAGTGCTGGTCCAAGCACCCCATCTCCCTGAGCATCAAGGCCGCCTACGGCAAGGAGATCGACACCTCCCGCGTGACCGACGTGGAGGAACTTGGCGGCCACGGCGTGACCGCCAAGGTGGACGGCAAGCCCGTTGCCGCCGGCAACGCCCGTCTGATGGAGCGGCTGGGCCTTTCTGCCCCCGCCGTGAGCGAGACCGGCACCGTCGTGCACGTTGCCATCGACGGCCGATACGCCGGTTGCCTGCTCATCTCCGACGTGGTCAAACCCCACAGTGCCGAGGCCATCCGGGCCCTGAAGGCCGCCGGAGTGCGCAAGACCGTCATGCTCACCGGCGACGCCGAGCCGGTGGCCAAGGCCGTTTCTGCCCAGCTGGGTCTGGACGAATACCACGCCGGTCTGCTGCCCGGCGACAAGGTGGACCAGATCGAAACACTCATCGCCGCCAAGAAGTCCAAGGAGAATCTGGCCTTTGTGGGCGACGGCATCAACGACGCCCCGGTGCTGTCCCGCGCCGATGTGGGCATCGCCATGGGTGCCCTGGGCTCCGACGCCGCCATTGAAGCCGCCGACGTGGTGCTGATGGACGATGACCCGGCCAAGATCGCACTGGCCATGCGCATCGCCCGCCGCACCCTGCGCATCGTGTACGAGAACATCGTGTTCGCGCTGGCGGTCAAGTTTGCCTGCCTGCTGCTGGGTGCCATCGGTATGGCCAGCATGTGGACAGCCATCTTTGCCGACGTGGGCGTCATGGTCATTGCCGTGCTCAACGCCACCCGCGCCCTGTACACCAAAGATCTTGTCAGGAAGAGCCAGCTGTAACGCTGCTGCTTTCCATAAAAAATGCCTGACCGCCAACGACAGCGGTCAGGCATTTTTGTGTTTTCCGGGGTTCAGATGTCCCACAGCTCCGGGGCAGAGGTGGACACCGCCGAGGCACCGGCCCGCATGGCGGCCATGACGTCGGCCTTGTCCCGCAGCAGACCGCCTGCGATCACCGGCACCCGGGTGCGGGTACTGATCTCGGTGATGACCCGGGGCATGATGCCGGGCAGGATCTCCACAAAGTCCGGCTTGCCTTGTTCCAGCTGGCCGGAAAGGTTGTTCAGGGAAAGGGAGTCCAGGATGAACGCCCGCTGGATGGTCAGCAGGCCCTGATGGCGCGCCCGCCGGATCAGGGACGGGTGGGTGGAAATGATGCCGTCCGGGTGGCACAGCGCAATGAGGGAATTCACGGCAACTTCCCGCGCCGAAAGGCCGTCCACAAGGTCGATGTGCACGACGGCCAGCTTTCCGGCCGCGTGGATGCGCCGGACCAGCTCCCCCACATTGAGCAGGGTGCTCGCCAGCAGAAAGACCGTGCTGCAGGGCGAGGCCAGGGCGGCCGTCAGAGCGTCATCCGTCTTGACGGCTGCGATCACCGGCTCGTCCAGCAGAGTTTCAGCAAGTGGATGCATCGGGCAGGACTCCTTTTCTCTCAGATGGTTCTCATTATCGCACAAAGGGGCCGCACTGTAAAGTGCAGCCCCAGTCTGCGGTTGTGCTTATGCCTGGAAATAGATCGCGGTGTTGGCCACGGTCATCATGGTCATCAGGATGGTATTCAGGAAGGCCGCAACGTACACGCTGCCGGTCTTTTTGTACAGGTACTTGGCCAGGCAGGATGCAATGGCCAGCGAGGGCACCAGCGCAAACAGCAGGATGCCGCCAAGGGCCTGTCCCGGGTAGAAGGCAACGCCGGTACGGAACAGGGTGCCGTACTGCAACACCAACCAGAGGAGGATGCCGCCCATGTTGGTCAGAGCAGCCAGCAGGTAGCCCCAGCCGCCCTGCAGCTTTTCGCTGCTGGTGTTGGAGATGGCGGCGGCGCCGCTGACAAAGTAGTACACAAAGAAGAACGGCATATACTTGACCGCCGCCGGGATGGCGCTGGCTTCAAAGGTCTTGAAGGCGAAGGTCCAGATGCGGAAGTCGGTCTTGAAGATGGCATCCACGGCAAACAGGCAGGCGTAGGCGATCACGCTCACCAGCAGTGCCACGCAGAAGGCTGCGGCCACAGACACCGGCTTTGCGGCAATGCCGTACTGTTCCAGCGTGATGCCCTTCTGCTTGCGGCCGCCGAACAGGTAGACGCAGACCATGGTCACGATGGAGATGCAGGCGCAGATGAGAGCCCAGGTCACGATGCTGTTGACGGTGGGGCCCTGCCAGGTGGCATTGGTCTCGAAGATGTTCTTGGTCACCAGCACACGCAGGACGACGGAAGCGATCAGGACGCACACCGAGCCGGACAGCCAGGTCTTGCGGTCGTCCTCGGTGCTGCGGGCTGCCAGAACGATGCCCACTACCGACAGGAGCAGGGCAATGTCACTGGCGTAGCGCATCCAGCGGATGGGCTCTGCGGTCAGACTGCCGTCGTACACGGCGGGGAAGATGATGGCCGGGATCAGCATACCCACCACGAACAGGCTGATCGTGCCAAGCTTGCCGGACAGGGTGCCGACGGCCGGGGTGGGTGCTGCGACGGCCTGCTTTGCATTGGACAGGAAGGGCAGCTTCATCAGCAGCAGGGCAAGAGGTGCCAGCATGAGCAGGAAGCCCACCAGAGCGACCAGCTCAAAGACTTCTTTCCAGTACCAGATCTGGCTGGTGGAAGCAATGTTCTGCACCAGACCGGACTGGTCGGCAAATGCAGTGGCGTAGAACTCGATGGCATCCTTGGTGGAAGCGGTGGAGAAGTGGTTCCAGGGGTGGATCTCACGCGGCTGGTAAATGATGCGCTGGCCGCCGTCCGAGCCGGTGTACCAGGTGTCAGCCTGCGGAGCTTCCTGCTCCAGCAGGGTCTTGCCAGCGGTGGTGGCAACATAGTCCTTGTGGTAGACGGTGCCGCTCTTCGTGGGAGGCTCGTCGGCCGCAAAGAAGAACTCGTCGTACTGGCCGCAGATCTTGCCGATGGTGCGTCCGCCGAAGGTGGCAACCGCAGCCTCTTCGTCCAGGCCCAGGTAGGAGGTCCAGGAGTAATCGGCACCCATGCTCAAACCGGCCTTGATGATGCGGTAACCGGCGGCAGCGTAGTTCTGCTCATCCAGATAGATGGCCATCTCGGAGGAGAAGCCGCCCATGGAGTGGCCGCTGACCGCGATCTGACCGTTGCCCTGGGCGTCCTTGGCAACGTAGTCCTGGCTGTACATGTACTGTGCGGCATCCCACAGCGAAGTGGGCCAGAAGTTGAAGAAGCCGCCGGTATTGTCGGCGTTCCCGTGGGAATGGCCGTGGTCATACATATCCAGTGCCAGCACGACATAGCCGCGGCGGGACATCTCGATGGCGGTCTCGTCCTGCATCTCGGCACTGTTCAGGTAGCCGTGAGTGGTCACGATGGTGGGGTGCGGGTTGGAGGCGTCCACGCCCTTGGGCAGGTACAACAGGCCCGAAAGGGTGCCGGTGTCGGTCTCAAAGGAAATGCGGGAGACCTTGACCTTGTAGAATGAGGTGTTGAACATCTGGGCAAAAATGCTGCCCAGCAGCATCAACGCCACAGCGATCGCCAGCACAACGACCGTGCGCGAACGCTTTTCGGTGGCCTTTGCGGTGCTTTTCATGGGGATCCTCCTTCTTTTTTCAGGGACGTGCCCGGCGGCTGCACTTCCAGAACCAGCCCCCGGAACAGATGTGAACGGGCGGACAAGTGGTGCGATGGGAACAAAAAAATGGGGACGCACTGCGGTCGTGTGGCACAGTGCATCCCCATCTCAATTCTCTTGGGATGCTTTCAGTATACCATTTCTCAACGGTTTGTCAACAGACAATTCACAAATTCGTGATTTTTTGTTGGAAGCAGTCAAAATCCAGACAAATTCTTTTCATGCTCTGCCCAGTCACTGCTGCGGCCCACGGCCTTGTGCCAGCCGGACAGCAGCCGTGCGCGCTCGGCCTCCGGCATAGCGGGGGTAAAGGTCATGTTGCAGTGCCACAGGCTGCGGATCTCGTCCCGGTCCTTCCACACGCCGGTGGCAAGGCCGGCCAGATAGGCAGCGCCCAGGGCCGTGGTCTCCCGGATGGCCGGGCGCAGAACGTCCTTGTTCAGGATGTCGGCCTGGAACTGCATCAGGAACTGGTCGCGGGAAGCACCGCCGTCCACCTTCAGGGAGGTGATGGGCACACCGGTGTCCTTTTCCATGGCGGCCACAAGGTCGGCGCTCTGGTAGGCGATGGACTCCTCCGCCGCCCGGATGATGTGGTTCTGGGTGGTGCCGCGGGTGATGCCCACGATGGCACCGCGGGCGTACATATCCCAATAGGGCGCGCCGAGACCGGTGAAGGCGGGCACGATGTAGATGCCGCCGTTGTCCGGCACCTTCTGGGCATAGTATTCAGCGTCGCGGCTCTCCTGAATCATCCGCAGGCCGTCGCGCACCCACTGGATGACGGCACCGCCCACAAAGACACTGCCCTCCAGAGCATACTCCACCTTGCCGTTCAGGCTGATGCCAATGGTGGAGATCAGGCCGTTCTGGCTGCGGCAGATGGTGTCACCGGTGTTCATCAGCAAGAAGCAGCCGGTGCCGTAGGTGTTCTTGGCCTCACCCTTGGCAAAGCACCCCTGCCCGAACAGTGCAGCCTGCTGGTCCCCGGCAATGCCGGCCACCGGCACCTGCACCCCGCACAGGTCGGTGGTGCCGTAGACCTCACTGGAATCCGCCACGCGGGGCAGGATGCAGCGGGGGATATCCAGCGCTTTGAGCAGGGTGTCATCCCAGTCCAGGGTGCGGATGTTGTAGAGCATGGTGCGGCTGGCGTTGGTGCGGTCGGTCACATGCACCTTGCCGCCGGTGAGCTTCCACACCAGCCAAGTGTCCACGGTGCCGAACAGGATCTCGCCCGCCTCGGCCCGCTCCCGCGCGCCGGGCACGTTATCCAGGATCCACTTGATCTTGGTGGCGGAAAAATAGGCATCCGGCATCAGGCCGGTATTCTCGCGGATGTATTCCGTCATGCCGGGCTGCTGCACCAGCTCGTCCACCAGCGGGGCGGTGCGGCGGCACTGCCAGACGATGGCATTGTAGATGGGGCGGCCGGTGGCCTTTTCCCACAGGATGGTGGTCTCCCGCTGGTTGGTGATGCCAATGGCGGCGATATCGTGGGCATCGACACCGCTCTGGGCCACCACCTCGTTCATGACTCCATACTGGGTGGACCAGATCTCCATGGGGTTGTGCTCCACCCAGCCCTGCTGCGGGTAGATCTGCTCAAACTCCCGCTGCTGCACCGCGATGATGTTCTGCTCGTTGTCAAACAGGATGGCGCGGCTGCTGGTGGTTCCCTGGTCCAGTGCAAGAACATACTTTGTCGACATGGTTCAACGACCTCCGTTTCACTCAGGGGCGGTTTTACAGGTCCCGTGTGGCTACGACATCCACACCGGTGCCGCAGACGTCGGTCAGCACGACCTGCCCGGTGCGGATGGGTGTGTGCAGCGTGACGCCGTTCAGCGCAGCCATGACCTGCACGATCTTTTCTTTGGGCACCGCCTGCGCGGTCTTGACCGGGCAGCGCGGATAGCGCCCGCCCTCGGCCCGCACCGTACTGGTCAGGATACGGGTGGGGTGGGTCAGTTCTTCCTTGCCATAGGCGGCACCGTTGGGGCAGGCATTGCCGGTTACATTATAATCGTTTTCCGGGTCCACCTGCAAGTGGCAGCCACGGGGGCAGCAGATACAAATGATCTCACACTTTTTGTTCATTTTGCTACGACCTCCTCTACTGCAACGGTCAGCGGGCCGTCGGCCTTTGCCAGCAGGACCCAGGGCAGGGTGATGTGCTCCATCTCGCCGGGTGCCATCCGCTGGCGCTTGAACCGGGCCAGCTGCTTCTCCCCGCAGGTGATGGTGATCTGGCTGGGGCCGTAATTCTGCCGCACCCGGAACGAGATCTCCACGCCCTTGTCCACGTCCGCCGGGCGCACCCGCTGGGGGACGGTATAGCCCACGCCATTGCCCGGGACAAGGTCCAGCACGGCCGCGTCCGGGGTCTCACCGTGGAGCACATAGGCGGCGGCTGCGGCTCCGGCCCGGTCGCTCTCGCCGGAAACAAAGTCCACCAGATCGTGCACATGCACCACGTTGCCGCAGGCAAATACGCCGGGAATGCCGGTCTCCATGTTCTCGTAGACCACGGCTCCCTTGGTGTGGGGGTCCATCGGGATGCCGGCCTGCCGGGTCAGCTCGTTTTCCGGGATCAGGCCCACACTGAGCAGGATGGTGTCCACGTCAAACTCCATCTCGGTGCCCGGAATGGGGCGGCGGTTCTCGTCCACCTTGGCCACAATGGCCTTTTCCACCCGGGTATCGCCCTGAATGTCCACGATGGTGTGGGACAGGTACAGCGGGATGTCAAAATCTTGCAGGCACTGCACAATGTTGCGGGTCAGGCCGCCGGAATAGGGCATGACCTCCACGCAGGCCAGCACCTTGGCCCCTTCCAGCGTCATCCGCCGGGCCATGATCAGGCCGATGTCGCCGCTGCCCAGAATGAGCACCCGTTTGCCTACCAGATAGCCCTCCATGTTGACATAGCGCTGGGCGGCACCGGCGGTGTAGATGCCGGCCGGGCGGGTGCCCGGGATGCCGATGGCCCCGCGGGTGCGCTCCCGGCAGCCCATGCAGAGGATGACGCTCTTTGCTTCGAGGATCTGGTAGCCCTTCTCCTTGCTGACACAGTGGATCTTTTTATCCGGCGTGACCTCCAGCACCATGGTGCCCAGCTCCACCCGGACGCCGGTGGAGCGCAGCATTTCAATGTAGCGCCCGGCGTACTCCGGGCCGGTGAGCTGCTCACCGAAACGGTGCAGCCCGAAGCCGTTGTGGATGCACTGGTTCAGGATGCCGCCCAGCTCGTTGTCACGCTCCAAAATCAGAATATCGCGCAGACCGTGCTGCCATGCGCTGTAGGCTGCGGCAAGGCCTGCAGGGCCGCCGCCGACGATGACCAGATCAATCATGGTTGGTTCCCTCCTGCTTGGTTTCGCACAGTAAGACGTTGCTGCCTGCCTTGTCCTGCAGGACGTCCAGCGGGTCGATGCCCCGCGTCCGGCTGATGAGCTCCAGTACCCGGGGCCCGCAGAAGCCGCCCTGACAGCGGCCCATCCCGGCGTTGCAGCGGCGCTTGACGCCGTCGATGGTGGTGGCCGGGATCTCGGTGTGCAGGGCGTCCAGGATCTCGCCCTCGGTGATGGTCTCGCAGCGGCAGATCACCCGGCCGTAGGCGGGGTCCCGGGCAATGAGCTTTGCCTTTTCTTCCGGCGGCAGCTCCTTGAACCGCACCCGGGTGCGGCCGTCCCGGTAATCCGTTTTGGCCGCAGGCAGATCCCCGTGGCCTTCCAGAATGCGGACCACCTCTTTGGCAACGGCCGGTGCGCTGGACAGGCCCGGCGATTTCATACCGGCCAGGTCGATGAAGCCGGGTGCACCTTCCGCCTCGCCGATGACGAAATCCCCGGTGTCCACATTGGCGCGGACGCCTGCAAAGTTGCGGATGGACTCGCCGAAGCGGATGTCCGGCACGCTGCGGCGTGCGGCCGCGCTGACAAAGGCCAGCCCGGCGGCGGTGCAGGCGGTGTCATCGCCCGCCACCGGCTCGGCATTGGGTCCGACGATCAGGTTGCCGTGAACAGTAGGTGCCACCAGCACGCCCTTGCCGTTTTCGTTGGGGCACTGGAAGATGACGTGCTGCACCCGCATGCCTTCCGATTTGTCCAGAAGGTAATATTCGCCGCGGGTGGGCTGGATGGTAAATTGATGCGGAGCGGCCATGTCGTGCACGGCATCGGCCCGGATGCCGGCGGCGTTGACAACGTAGCGGGCCTCCACCACGCCGGACGGCGTGGTCAACGCCCAGCCGGACGCGGTTTTCTGAATGCCGGTGACCGGGCTGCTGAGGTGTAGTTCCACCCCGTTGCGCACCGCCACCTCCGCCATGGCCAGCGCATATTCCCACGGGCTGACGATGGCCGCGCTGGGTGCATACAGCGCTCCGGCCACCTCCGGGGAAAGACCGGGCTCCATGGCCCGTGTTTCCTCTGCCGACAGCAGCCGGATGCCCGGCACCCCGTTGGCAAGGCCGTTTTCGTACAGCTTCTGCAGATGCGGCAGCTCCGCCGGGCTGAGGGCCAGCACCAGACTGCCGCACTGCCGGTACGGCACATCCAGCCGGGCGCAGATCTCTTTGGCCAGTGCAACGCCCTCCACATTGAGCCGTGCCATCCGGGTGCCCGGCTCGGGGTCGTACCCAGCGTGCAGAATGGCACTGTTGGCCTTGGTGGTGCAGTCGGCCACATCGTTCTCGGCCTCAAAAATTGCAGTGTGCAGCGGATAATGCGAGAGCTCATAGGCGGCAGCCGCGCCAACGACACCGCAGCCGATGATTGCTACATCCAGCATAAAAACCTCCTGATCTTCTGCCTGTCACAGCATGCTCGTTTGCGTAGCGGGAACAAAAAAGAGCAGAGCAAACAAAAGGGAACAGGCTCCCTCTTGTTTGTTCTGCTCGCTTCTCTGAACAAACACTTGATGGCTTTATGATAATGCAGATTGCACAAGATGTCAAGCGTTTGTGGAAAATAAATGCATCTTTCGTGTCGGAACGGTTCAGGACTTGCGCAGCAGGTCGGTGAACCAGGCACTGACCTGACGGTAGATTTCCGGGTCTGTGACCGACAGGTCGAACGGATAGGTCCCGTCCTCGGCCAGCACGGCACAGGCCGCCCGGACCTTCTGCATAGCCTGCGGATCAAAAGCCTTATCCCGCCGCCCGGAAAGGCAGTTCATCAGGACGTCATCCTTCCAGCTCAGCAAGAACTCAAATGCTTCTGTGTTGTTCATTCCAAAATTCCTCCTGTTCCATTGCCCGACATGGTTTCTGTTCCCATTGTAAGGGTTTCTTCCGGTGGATGTCAACCGGTTTTGTGTCGATTCTCCCATACAGAAATGCAGGAAGTCCCTGCAGAGCGTGCCGCACATCCGGGCTTCTTGTCTCTCCGCCCGAATATGCTATAATGGAAGCAGCCAATCTCCTCACGCCTTTTTCTCATGCCGATCAATGGGAGGTATTTTGTCGATGAACTATAAAGCAGAATCCCTTAATCGCCTTGATTTTCCCTTAAAATTCGGAGATAGACCCTGCCGCATTTACGGCGAAGTCCATGCAGAATACCTGCTTCTCCAAATGACCGGCGAACATGAGCTGCAAAGCATGGATCATGAAGTGACAGCCATTGCACAAAGCGGCCGGAATTTTCTGTTTGCCGCTGTTCCGGTAAAAAGCTGGAACGATGAACTTTCCCCGTGGGAATCTCCTGCGGTGTGGGGCAAAGAAAGTTTCGGTGGCAATGCGGCGGGCACACTACGCTTTCTGACAGAACAGGCGATTCCCACCCTGAAAAAGCAGTTTGCACTGCCGGAAAACGTCCGGATCATTCTGGGCGGCTACTCGCTGGCCGGATTGTTCGCGCTGTGGGCATCCACGCAGACAGCTCTGTTTTCCGGTGTTGCGGCCGCTTCGCCTTCCGTATGGTTTCCGGGATGGATGGAGTTTGAACAGCAGCACCCCATTCAGGCGCAGCGCATTTATCTGAGCCTTGGCGACCGGGAGGAGCGCACAAGGAACGCAACTATGGCTGCTGTGGGCGATAACATTCGTGCCCTGCATCATGAACTTGCCGGACGTAGCAAAGACTGCGCCCTTGAATGGAACAGCGGCGGGCATTTCAAGGATGCCGACCTGCGCACCGCAAGAGCATTTCAGTGGGTGATGGAGGAAAGCCGATGAACATTTTGATCGATGCAGACGGCTGTCCTGTGGTTGACCTGGCCTTGCAGATTGCAAAGCAGTTCGGCATCCCGGTCATCATCCTGTGCGACACCTCGCACCAGATCGAGCGGGAAGGTGCGCAGACATTGGTGTTCGATAAAGGGGCTGACAGTGTGGACTTTGCGCTGGTCAACCGAGTGAAACCCGGCGATGTGGTCGTAACACAGGACTATGGATTGGCGAGTATGTGCCTTGCCCGGTGTGCCAGAGTGCTGAACCAGAACGGCTTGGAGTACACTGCTGACAACATGGATGCCCTCATGCTGCGGCGGTACGAAAACAAAAAGCTCCTTCGTGCCGGGAAGCACCCCAAGGGGAGCCCAAAGCGGACAAAGGCGCAGGATGAAGCCTTTGCCTCCACCCTGACAAGCCTATTGGAAAGCGTCTGACTGGTAAAACCGCCCGGGTGCTCTCCCGGCAGCAAAAAAGCTCCCTGAAAGCCTTCGCTTCCAAGGAGCTTTTTCTGACAGCCAGAATCGCTTGTTTTGAGGTAGCCTTGCAATTCACCCGGTACGATCCCCGAGACCCAGTTCCTGAAGGAACTGCCGGAGGGCTTGCCTCTGAAAGGTGGTCCTATACATTTGATTCAGCTGTTTCGATAAAATAAAAAGTCACAATTCCGTGAGGAACTGTGACCTTGGCGGAGTAGCAGGGATTTGAACCCTGGCGCCCCTTGCAGGGCCTACGAGATTTCGAGTCACGCCTCTTCGACCACTTGAGTACTACTCCACGTTATGTTTTTGTCGGATATTCCGGACTATGCAGGGGCCTTGTCCTGCCTTGGGAGGCAGCCCCGATCCAGAATAAACCTTATATAGTATAGCAAAAAAGTCTCCTTCCGTCAACACTTTTCTCCCCGATGCCGGGCCCGGTCTGCAGCGCAGGCCGGGCCTTTTTGAGGGTATTTTTTGCGAGGTGCAGAGTTTTTTGCAAAAAGGGGCTGGCTTTTTTACGGTTTTCGAGTATAATATAGGGGATATAGTTCAAATTTGAAGCAAAAGGAGTTTTTGTTCCATGGCACAGGCAAAACAGGACATGGGGTCCGGCAGCGTGAAAAAGCTGATGCTGCAGCTGATGATCCCTGCCGTGGTGGCGCAGGTGGTGAACCTGCTGTACAACATCGTAGACCGCATTTACATCGGGCACATTGAGGGCATCGGCGCAGCCGCGCTCACCGGCGTGGGACTGTTCACCCCCATCCTCATGCTGCTGAACGCATTCGCCATGCTGGTGGGCGCGGGTGGTGCACCGCGCACCGCCATCGCACTGGGGCAGGGGGACCGGCAGCAGGCCGAAAAGATCATCTCCAACAGCTTTACGGTGCTGATGCTCTTTGCAGTAGTGCTGACCATCGGCTTTTATGCGGGTGCGCCCGCGCTGCTGCGGCTGTTCGGTGCCAGTGACGCCACCCTGCCGTATGCGTTGAGCTACAGCCGCATCTACATTCTCGGCTCGGTGTTCGTGCTGCTGGTGCTGGGCATGAATCCCTTCATCACCACCCAAGGCTTTGCCAAGACCAGCATGCTCACCACCGTGATCGGTGCCGTGATCAACATCATTCTGGACCCCATCCTCATCTTCGGGTTCGGGCTGGGCGTGCAGGGCGCAGCCATTGCTACCGTGCTCAGTCAGGCCGTGGGCGCGGCGTGGATCCTGCGGTTCCTCACCGGCAAAAAGACGATCCTGCGCCTGCGCAAGGACTATCTGCGCCCGGAAAAGCAGGTCATCCTGCCGGTGCTGGCACTGGGCATCTCCACCTTTGTGATGCTTTCCACCGAGAGTCTGCTCTCCATCAGCTTCAGCTCCAGTCTGGCCCGCTACGGCGGCGACGTGGCGGTGGGTGCCATGACCGTGATCACCAGCGCCTCCCAGCTGTGCACACTGCCCATTCAGGGCGTGTGCCAGGGCGGCCAGCCGGTGATGAGCTTCAACTTCGGGGCCGGCAAAAAGCCCCGCGTAAAGGAGGCTTTCCGGTTCCAGCTGACCCTGTGCGGCGCATACACCTGCCTGTTCTGGCTGGCCATGATGCTGGTGCCCGGGGCCGTGGCAGGCATCTTCACCTCCGATTCCGCACTCATTTCCTACACCACCTGGGCCATGCGCATTTACATGGCCGGCATCTTTGCCATGGGCTTCCAGATCGCCTGCCAGCAGAGCTTTATGGCACTGGGGCAGGCGAAGGTCAGCCTGCTGCTGGCCTGCCTGCGCAAGATCATCCTGCTGATCCCGCTCATCTTCATTCTGCCCCACGTCGTGTCCGACCCGGTGTTCGGCGTATTTCTGGCGGAGCCGGTCAGCGACATTCTGGCGGCTACCATCACCACCTTCACCTTCTTTGCCCGGTTCGACCGCATTTTGGAAAAGGGTGCGGCGCGGGTGTAAAACAAAGCAGAACGGGGCCGTTGCAAAACAAGAACGCGATAGCAACTTACACAAAGAAATCGTGCAAAAACCAAAACCCGGAACCCTTTTTGAGCCGTTTTGGCCCTGAAAAGGTTCCGGGTTTTGTGCATATTTTTTTCAGAGAGCTATTTTGCAACAGCCCCATTTTTGTTTGTCTTTATTCCTCTTCTCCGGTCATTTTCTGCCGGGCCAGCGCCTGCAGTTCTTCCAGTGAGCTCACCTTCACCTTGTTCGTCTTGTGCTTTTGGAAATGCTTTGCCCCCTTTGCGTCCCGGTGATGGCCGTGTCCCCGATGGGTCGGCTTCGGCGGTTTTGCGGCAGGGACACTCCCCGTCTCCGGGAGCGGACTGTTTTTCCGGTAGAGATCATGCTGGACGATGTATTCCAAATACTCCATGATGGTCTTCTTGTGAATGGCCTGACTGTGATAGCCGGGGATGTCCTCACTCTCAGTCAGATGGCTCCTATGGGTGTTCTTGTGATAGAGCCAGATCTTATCTTTTCCCTTCCAGACGAGCCGCCACCCGCCGATGGACGTCGTGACGTCGATCTCACCATCCCGCAGCACACACTGCATCCCTCTCTGGCTGCAGAAGGACTCTATCTGCGTCCGAGCCTGCCCATACCGGATGCCCAGCGGTGAACACCGGTCGCAGGCCGTCAGGCCGAGGGCTGCCGCATCGGCTCTCCCGAAAAGCGGCTTCCACTGCAGATAGTCCGGCCCCTCCCGGAACGGTTTGCAGCAGGGGCAGGCACGGTCATGGTAAAGCTTTTGCGGGTCGCCCTCCCGGTAGAACAGCTTCGGTGCCGGCGGATAATCCTGCGGCGTCCCCAGAGCACCTGCGTGAGGCTGGAACTTCACTGCGTGCAGCCGCTCCATCTCCCAGAGATAAAGCGCCTTCTTCTTTTGGCAGTCTCTGCAGAGAGCAGCCCCTTCCAGAAGCACCTGCGGCGTACAGGGCTGTCCGCCCGTCAGGCCGAGATGACTGCATCCCGGCAGGTGGACGGTGTTTGTCCTGGGGTTAAGGCAGAGTTCTGTCTGCGTCCACTCCTCGCTCTGCGCCGCAAGCTGGCTCACCCTGTCCCACAGCTCAAGCAGAAAGCCCGCCCGGTATTTCGGCTGGTAAAACGTCTCCCGGGTCGTCTGGACATGAAACGCCCTCAGCACCTGCTGAAAAGGCACCCGGCCTCTCTTTCCGGGGTGGACGACTGCTCCCAGCAGTTCTTCCAGCAGAACGACTTTCGCCGTACAGAGGCGATGTCCGCAGTCATGCATCGCCTGCCGGAACAGCTCACATTCTTTCCGGCTCCACAGGACCAGAACGTCATAGGCCGGGAAGGTCTCCGCTACCGTATTCAAAATCTCTTTTCGCGGCTTTGCTGTTTCCAGTACCGTGATGTTGTGGTAAACAGCATCTTTTGTCCACTGCGTCAGGGCGCTCATGTCGTCCAGATGGGTGTAGCGTCCGTACCGCGTCATTCCATTCGGGCTGTAAGACTGACAGCAGACCGCAAAAATATCGCCCGGAACGGGCATTTCGGCCCGGGCATTCCACATGAGCGTCACAAACAGGCACTTCATTTTTACCGTCCTTTCCTCTGGCCGTGCTCTCTTCTGCCTCCTATTTTACAAATCATCTGTCCGATAAAACTCTCTTTTGAGATTTTTTGCAGCAAAAATGCCCTGGATCCTGCGATTCAGGGCATTGCCGTTGTATTTTTGAAATTTCAGCCTGCGTAGGCACTGCCGGGTGTCCATGCATTATCGGCAGAATACTTGGCGTGGTTGCGCAGGTAAGTGACCCACGCGCCGTAGCCGTTGCCCGCCGAGAAGTGGACGCCGTCCGGCGCAGCCAGCACCTCTTTCAGGTTGCCCTCGCCGTCGGCCAGCGTCTCCCACAAATCGAGGTAGACACAGCCCTTATCTGCGGCCAGCAGGGCCAGCTGCTCATTCACCGAGCGGATGATGTCCGAGGCAAGGCCCGGCTTTTCCGCTGCGGCCTCGGGGCGGACGGGCGGGATGGACTCAACATAGATGACGCAGTCCTCCCCCAGCGTCTGGCGCAGCACGTCCAGCATCTGGCCGTAGTAAGCGAGGAAGCGGTCTGCCGCACCCACGGTGGTCAGGGTGTTGGTACCCAGCAGGATATACAGCTTCTTGGGCTGAGCAGCGGCCAGCACGTCCAGCGCGACTTCCTCGCCCCGCACACTGCTCTTGACGGCGCTGCGGTTGACGATGGCATCCGGACCAACGCCGGTGTAGCCGCAGATGAGCGCACCGCCGAGGTTGATCTTATAGTCGGAGAAGCCCACCGTCAGGCTGTCGCCAAGGAAGGCGGCATCGGAAAAGTAGCTCAAATCGACCTGACCGCTGGCGGGCTGACGGATGACGCTGCTGTCGTAGGCTTTGACGCTGTAGGCTCCCGCCGTCTGACGGGCCGGGCCGAACTGTTCGAGGGTCACAGCGGGCGTGCCGTCCGCTGCCGCTGTGCCTGCGTTGCCGCTGTCCGCCGCGCCCTGCATGGGCAGCGGAGCCAGAATATTCTGCGCCGTGCCGTTGGCCGTCACGGTGGGCAGCTCTTCGGGCTGTGCCTGTCCGTGCTCAAGGATGGCCGTGATGGCGAAGCTCACCAGCAGGATGCCGGCCACGGCCCCCGCAAACCGGATGACGCCGCCGGGGCCGCCTCTGCGGCGCCGGCCCGTGCTATGATAATCGTGTGAAATGCCCATAAAGGTGTTCCCGCTTTCGTTTGGTTCTGCTCTTAGTCTGCCCGGGTGTCGGCGGGTTATCCCCGCTTTCCGGCCCGGCAGAGCTGTGCAGTACCTATTTTATCATAATTTTTTTGCCTCTGCAACCAATTAGGACTTGCATACAACAGGCAAAACGGTTACAATAGAAGAAGAGCAGGTTTTTGCACACATTTCTCGAAGTGCTTGCACGACCTGCCAGAATTTTTGTGCGAGTTGCAGTCATCGATTGTTGGCTGTTCCCCCGTCCGTACACTGTGCAGGGTGTACGGACCTCGAAACAGGGACAGCGCGGAGCGGTGCTGCGGCGCACAGGAAGTCCAATTTATCGGTAAATGGTACAAGGAGGTTCTCATGGCCAAGAATGTCATCATCGGCCAGAGCGGCGGCCCTACCGCCGTCATCAATTCCAGTCTCGCAGGCGTCTATAAAGCCGCCTGCAGTCTGGGCGCAGACAAGGTCTACGGCATGAAGTACGGCATCGAGGGACTGCTGAAAGAGGAACTCGTGGAGCTGAACGTCCTGCTGGACGACCGGCTCAGCATCGAGCTGCTCAAGCGCACGCCGTCCAGCTATCTGGGCAGCTGCCGCTACAAGCTCCCCGAGCCGGAGGCGGACTCCACGCCCTACGTCAAGCTGTTCACCCTGTTTGACAAGTACGACATCTGCGCGGTGTTCTACATCGGCGGCAACGACTCGATGGACACCATCGCCAAGCTCAGCCGCTACGGCGCACAGGTAGGCAGTGCGGTGCGTTTTATCGGTGTACCCAAGACCATCGATAATGACCTCTGCCTCACCGACCACACCCCCGGCTACGGCTCTGCGGCCAAGTACATCGCCACCATCCTCAAGGAAGTCATCCGTGACTCCTCCGTCTACGACATCCGCAGCGTGACTGTGGCCGAGATCATGGGCCGTCACGCCGGATGGCTGGCCGGTGCGGCCTGCCTTGCAGGCGGCGACGACAGCGACGGCCCCGACCTCATCCTTCTGCCGGAAGTCCCCTTTGAACAGGACAAGTTCCTCGCCAGAGTGGATGAGCTGCAGCGGGTGAAGTCCAACGTCATCATCGCGGCCAGCGAGGGCGTCAAGACCGCCGACGGCACCTATCTGTGCGACCTCGTGTCCACGGCAGGCCAGCTGGACGCTTTCGGCCACAAAGCCATCCTCAGCGGCACCAGCCGCTATCTGTCCGACCTCATCCACGACAAGCTGAACTGCAAGAGCCGCGCCATCGAGTTCTCGACGCTGCAGCGCTGCGCCAGCCATCTGGCCAGCCGCACCGATGTCAACGAGGCCTACGCCGTGGGCGGCGCAGCGGCAGCCGCAGCCTTTGCCGGTGAGACGGGCAAAATGATCGCGCTCAAGCGCGTTTCCGAGTATCCTTATCAGTGCATCACCGAGGCGGTGGACGTCCAGCAGGTGGCAAACCTCGAAAAGAAGGTGCCGCTGGACTGGATCACCCCCGACGGGATGCAGGTGACGGCGGCGTTTGAGGAATACGCCCGCCCGCTCATCCTCGACGAGGTCACCCCTGTCTACGTCAACGGTACTCCCCGCCACATCTGCCTGTAAGGAAACTCGCTTCTCCCCTTCCCCGCGTCTGTTTTCGTGCTCCTGCACGATTTGATAAAGCCGAAACAGAAAAACAAAAAAGGAGAAATCATCATGGGTAAAAATGCAATCGTTGGCCAATCCGGCGGCCCCACCTCTGTCATCAACGCAAGTCTGGCTGGTGTGTTCGAGAGCTGCAAGAGCCGCGGCGCGGACATCGTCTACGGCATGTGCAACGGCGTCGCCGGTCTGCTGGAGGAGCGGATCGTGGACCTGTCCACCCTGCTGACCGATGACCTCGACATCGAGCTGCTCAAGCGCACCCCCTCCAGCTTCCTCGGCAGCTGCCGCTACAAGTTGCCCGACTGGCACACCGACGAGGCCGTGTACAAGAAGCTCTTCGCCATCCTCGAAAAGCTGGACATCGGCTACTTCTTCTACATCGGCGGCAACGACTCGATGGACACCATCGGCAAGCTGGCTGAGTACGGCGAGTGCATCCAGAGCGACATCCGCTTCATGGGCGTGCCTAAGACCATCGACAACGATCTGATGGTCACCGACCACACCCCCGGCTACGGCTCTGCGGCCAAGTACATCGGCGTGGTGATGAAGGAGATCATCCGCGACGCCACCGTCTACGGCACCAAGTATGTCACCGTCGTCGAGATCATGGGCCGCAACGCCGGCTGGCTGACCGCCGCCGCCGCACTGGCCAAGAGCGACGACTGCGAGGGCGTGGACATGATCTGCCTGCCCGAAGTCCCCTTCAATGTGGAGCACTTCGTCGAGAAGGTGCGCGTGATGCAGGAGAAGAAGCCCAGCATCGTCATCGCGGTGTCTGAGGGCGTCAAGCTGGAGGATGGCCGCTATGTCTGTGAGCTGGCCGACGATGTCCACGCAGTGGACGCTTTCGGCCACAAGGCCCTGACCGGCACCGCCCGCTATCTGGCCAACGTCGTGGCCCGCAATCTGGACACCAAGACCCGCTGCATCGAGCTTTCCACCCTGCAGCGCTGCGCCGGCCACCTGACCAGCCGCACCGACATCACCGAGGCCTATCAGGTCGGCGGTGCTGCTGTCAAGGCTGCGTTTGAGGGCGTCACCGGCCAGATGGTGGCCCTGAAGCGCATCTCCAACAGCCCCTATCAGTGTACCACTGAGCTGCACCCCATCAGCGAGGTCGCAAATCTCGAGAAGAAGGTGCCGCTGAGCTGGATGAACGAGAATCACACCCAGATGACGGAAGACTTCCTTGCTTACGCACGGCCCCTCATCCAGGCTGAGCTGACCCCGCTCTACATCGCCGGTCTGCCTCACCACATCTACATGAAGCCCCAGAAGTAAGCGTTCTGTTTCGCAAACGTACCTCCGCGCCCCTGCACCCTGTGTGCGGGGGTGCATTTTTGTACGGAAAAAGCTTTGATCTTACTTGTATTTTACCTGAAACCGTATTATAATACTATCTGCGTCGCTCGCTGTTGAGCGGCGCGTTTTTTCGTGAGTACCATCTGATATTTGAGGAGGCAGAGCATTTTCATGGCACAGAATACCCGGACAGGCGATCTGACCAGCGGCCCCATGCTGCAAAAGATCATCCTGTTTTCCCTGCCGCTGGCTGCGTCCAGCATCCTGCAGCTGCTGTTCAACGCAGCCGATGTCGTCGTCGTGGGACGCTTTGCGGGCAGCACGGCGCTGGCCGCTGTCGGCTCCAACGGTGCGCTCATCAACCTGCTGGTCAACCTGTTCGTGGGCCTGTCGCTGGGCGCGAATGTCGTTGCGGCCCGCTGCTTTGGCGCGAAGGATGATGAGGGCGTCCGCAACACCGTCCAGACCTCCGTGACGCTGGGCCTTGTCAGCGGCTTCTTTCTGGCCGTGGTGGGCTTTTTTGCCGCCCGCGTCCTGCTGGAGCTGATGAGCTGCCCGGAGGACGTCATCGGCCTGTCCACCCTCTACCTCAAGATATACTTCATCGGTATGCCCATGACCATGCTGTACAACTTCAGCTCGGCCCTCCTGCGCGCCGTGGGCGACACCAGGCGGCCTCTGTTCTGTCTGGCCGTGGCGGGCGCCATCAATGTGGTGCTGAACCTCGTGTTCGTCATCCTCTTCTCCATGAGCGTGGCGGGCGTCGCTCTGGCCACCATCATCAGCCAGACCGTCTCCGCCTGCATGGTCACGGCCCTGCTGGTGAAGGAGAAAGGCCCGCTCCACCTCGACCTCGGCCATCTGGGCTTCCATGCGGGGGCTCTGGGCCAGATCTTGCGCATCGGTCTGCCTGCCGGTCTGCAGAGCACCGTGTTCAGCCTCTCCAATGTCGTCATCCAGTCGGCGGTCAACTCCTTCGGCTCCATCGTCGTGGCCGGCAACTCTGCCGCTTCCAACCTCGAGGGCTTCGTCTATACCGCCATGAACGCTTTCGCCCAGGCCGCTGTCACCTTCACGAGCCAGAACATGGGCGCCCGCCGGTACGACAACCTGGATCGCGTCATGCGCAACTGCCTGCTCTGCGCCGCCGTCACCGGCCTCGTGCTGGGCGGCGGTGCCTCCCTGCTGGGCGAACCGCTGCTCCACTTCTACTCCTCCGATGAGGTCGTGGTGACTGCCGGTCTGGCCCGTATGCACATCATCTGCACCACCTATCTGCTCTGCGGCGGCATGGATGTACTGGCCAGCTGCTTGCGCGGCCGGGGCTACTCCGTCCTGCCGATGGTGGTCAGCCTTGTGGGCAGCTGCCTGCTCCGCCTCGTCTGGATCGCCACCATCTTCCAGCTGTTCCACACCACCACGATGCTTTACCTCAGCTACCCCGTCAGCTGGATCCTCACCGCACTGGTGCATCTGGCCTGCCTGCTGGTGGTGCGGCATAAGATGAACGAGAACCTTAAAGTTGCTGCACAGCGGTAAGCTGTGCCTTCGTCCAACCTCTCAGTCTCGCATTCGCTCGACAGCTCCCCTGGTAGGGGAGCCTCTGGCGGAGCGGAAAAGTTTCCTATGGAAGACGAAGCTCTGCGGAATGCCAAGGCCTCTCCTACCAGGAGAGGTGGCACGCCGTCAGGCGTGACGGAGAGGTTGTACAAAGGGAAGCCTGCCCATAACCAAAAAAGCCCCCGGCACGATGCGGAACGTGCCGGGGGCTTTTCGTACAAAGCGGAGGGATGCGGAAACTCTCCGCCTTGGGGGTTGGTTATTTAGTGGATGAGCTCACTGTGGTCTGCGCCTCCCACGGTGAGGGTGGCAGAGCTGCCGCTGTGGGTGAGGGTGAAGAGGGTGTCCTCCGCGCCCAGCGACAGCATGGCGTCGATGTCCAGCGCCGTCTCACGGCTCTTCGTGCGGAAGACGAGGGTATCTACGCCCTGCGCTTTCAGTTCTGCCAGATTGCCCAGAGAGCCGGTAAGAACTGCGTTCTCTTCAGGCACCGTGATGATATACCGGTCATCGAAGCAAGAAGACTCATAGACTTCCATGCCGTTAACCATGATGGTGACAGCACTGGTACCATTGCTCTCTTCCGGAACCAGCATCGGGACTTCGTCGCGGATCTCAGTGGCATTACAGTTGGCGCACTTGTACACCGTGTAGCCCACAGACTCGTAAGTAGGTTCAACCACCTTCACCACTTCGGTAAAGTTGTGCTTGTTGGTCGCAGGCTCTATATCTCCCTGCTTGGTTGCATTGCACAGCGAGCAGGTATACTCTGTGTAACCTTCATGTACGCAGGTGGGGGCGACGACCTTGCCGGCTCTCCATTCATGAACACATGTCCAGTTATTGTCATCGCCTTTTTGCTGCTTCTCATGCTGGCCATTCTGCACAGTTTCCAGCACAGTTCCCGCACTGGCATTGTCCTTCAGATTGTTTTTGTTAAAGAATCCGTCGGATTTGATCTCAGGTGTGCCGGAAATGGTAACGGAGCCTTCCGAGCTGTTCCAGACATCTCCGCCATTGCCGATCGTCGGGCCGCCGTTGACGTTTTTCGCGTCCACCTTCGCATTGCCCTCAATGATAACGCCTGCAGTGTTGCCCGAGCCTCCGCCGATTGCAGCAGTGCCGTCGTTGGAAACAGCAGACACCTTTGCATTGCCGGAAATTTTAATGGATGTCTTTCCCTTCGATCCATTCTTCCCAGCACTGCCGATGCCACCATTTGCATTGACCACTGCATCGCCGGTTATCACAATATCCTCTGCGTCACCGGCGATTGTGTGGTAACCGTCGCCCGAACTTTCGCCGATGCGTCCTTCGGTAATGATCGTACCGTTGTTGATCTCGATATTCTTCGTGCCAAAATAGACGCCGGCACCCTCATTATACCCACCACCGATGGCGGCGATCGTGTTCGGGTTGCCGCTTCTTACGGTAAGCCTCTGATCGTTATTGTTTGCCGTGATCGTCAGTTTGCCATCATCTTGAGCGCCGGGGTAGACCGAAGAATAGTTTTTCTGGATGCCGGCAGCTTTGCCTGCACCGCCAAGCTCATTCTTGCCCTCGATCGTGATCGTGACGTTGCCTTTGCCTACAATATCAATAGCTGCCGCGTTACTTTCATGGCCATAAGCATGTTCATCGCCTCTCGCATTGATGATCGCGTTTTTCAGAGTCAGCTTGATCTCTGCGGCCGCATTGGAAATGATCTCAATGACGCCATTGCGGGACCAATTCCACCCGCTGTCATTCTCCCCGATGTCTAATCCCTCCACATTACTGGAAGCGGAACGGTCGCCTGCAGTGCTGTAGAACGTATTGCCCTTCGCTGAAGCAGAGCTGGAAGCGCTGGCAGGTGCCTCTGCCGAAGCGGATGCTCCTCCATTCACAGCTTTACTTTCGGAGTCAGAAGAAACCCCTGTTTCCTCCTCATCCTGCGACTGATACGAAGCGCTGCTTGAGCCGCTGGAACTGCCGGAAGAGCTTCCGCTGCTGGAAGCGCTGGCAGGCGCCTCTGCCGAAGCGGATGCTTCTCCATTCACAGCTTTACTTTCGGAGTCAGAAGAAGCCCCTGCTTCCTCCTCATCCTGCGACTGATACGAAGCGCTGCTTGAGCCGCTGGAACTGCCGGAAGAGCTTCCGCTGCTGGAAGCGCTGGCAGGCGCCTCTGCCGAAGCGGATGCTTCTCCATTCACAGCTTTACTTTCGGAGTCAGAAGAAGCCCCTGCTTCCTCCTCATCCTGCGACTGATACGAAGCGCTGCTTGAGCCGCTGGAACTGCCG
>OGEQ01000921.1_pt1 | contig 27575 bp, 43 predicted proteins | sample 1570731 | NCBI WGS metagenome assembly OGEQ01 (sample SAMEA2582132, study PRJEB24529) | metagenome | biome: Human gut stool | place: China | collected 2011
GAGTGGTCGGACGCGCCATGAATGATATCGACCGCATGAAGGGAACGATTGCCTACAGTGCAGACGGCTGTATTGTGGGAAGTGCGCCCGTGTCCGCCATGCAGAATTACCAGCGTGAGGTGACGGCATACACCGCGGGAGAGGGGAAGCTTTCGGTTGCCTTAAAGGGATATTTCCCCTGTCACAACACGGAGGAAGTGGTGGCGCAGATCGGGTATGATGCCCAGAGTGATCTGGAGAATACGGCGGATTCTGTATTCTGTGCGCACGGAGCAGGATTCATTGTGCCGTGGGATCAGGTGTTTTCCTATATGCACCTGCCGCCGGTGCCAGGGCAGGATAAGAGCGGGGAGGAATGGTATCCCGGACAGTGGCTGCCGGATGCGGCGAATTTCCACGCAAAGACGGGGGAGGAAGAAGCCTGGATCGGCACGGAAGAGATTGACAGAATCCTTGACCGGACATACAATGCTAATAAGAAAGACAAAGATGCCGGCGCAACGAACGGCTATAAAAAGAAGCGCATCATAGAAAGCAGTCCCGTTTCTGCTTCCGGAGGTGGGAAGCAGAAGGATGCCGGCGTGGAATATCTGCTGGTGGACGGTTATAATGTGATTTTTGCGTGGCAGGAACTTGCGGAACTTGCCAGAGTGAATATGGATAGCGCGCGCGGGCGGCTTTTGGATATTCTCTGCAACTATCAGGGAATCCGCAGGTGTGAGCTGATTGTGGTCTTCGATGCGTACCGCGTTGAGGGACATCAGACGGAAGCGTGTGATTATCACAATATTCATGTGGTGTATACGAAAGAAGCAGAAACTGCCGATCAGTATATTGAGAAGACAGTACAGGAAATCGGGAAGAAATATCATGTGACAGTGGCGACATCCGATGCGTTGGAGCAGATGATTATTCTCGGACAGGGAGCGCAACGAATTTCAGCGAAAGGGCTGTTGGAGGAAATTTTGACAGTCAATCAAGAGATTCGAAGAGAGCATTTGAATCGTCAGCAAAATACGGCATCACAATATTTGTTTGAGAGTCTTCCGGAGGAGATGGCAAATCTGATGGACGAGGTAAGGCTTGGAAGAATTGAATTTGATGAGATAGGAAAGAGATATGAGGAAAAAAACAGGGGCAATTGACCTGACAACAGGCAATGAGATGAGAGCGATTGTAGTATTTGCACTGCCTTTGATCGCAGGCAATTTATTTCAACAGTTATATAATTTGATGGATACGATGATCGTGGGAAAATTTATCGGTGCAGATGCGCTGGCCGCAGTCGGTTCTTCGTATATGACGATGAACTTTCTTACTTCAATCATTATCGGACTTTGTATGGGGAGCGGGATTGTATTTTCCTGGTTTTACGGCTCAAGACAGAGAGAAAAGCTGGAACAAAGTATGTTTCAGTCTTTTCTGTTTATTTTGGCGGTTACTGTAATGATCACGGGTGCCAGTCTTTTATTTCTTGACCAGCTGCTGCATCTTTTGAATATCGAATCGAGTATCTTTCAGATGACAAGAGCATATTTATTTATCATTATCTGTGGTATGGGATTTGTGTTTTTATATAATTATTTCACCGCCGTACTTAGAAGTATGGGAAATTCGTTTACGCCACTGATTTTTTTGGTGATTTCGTCGGTGATCAATATCGTATTGGATTATATATTTGTAGTTCCGCTTCAGATGGGAGTATCCGGAGCAGCTTATGCCACGGTCATCGCGCAGGCAGTATCGGCAGCAGGAATTGCAGTCTATACACTGTGGAAGGTAAAAGAGGTAAGTATTTCCAAGCGGATGCTAAAAGGCGAGAGAGAATTGTTCTGTATGATCGTGAATCAGTCACTTTTGACAAGCGTGCAGCAGTCGATTATGAATTTCGGTATTTTGATGGTACAGGGTTTGGTGAACAGTTTCGGCGTGATTGTCATGGCTGGTTTTGCAGCTGCTGTGAAAATTGACAGTTTCGCATACATGCCGGTGCAGGACTTTGGGAATGCATTTTCCACCTATGTGGCACAAAACCGTGGAGCAGGAAAGATGGAACGTATCGAAAAAGGGAAAAATTCTGCATTGAAATTGATTGTCGGTTCCTGTGTGGTCATTTCCACACTGGTTGTTCTGTTTGCGGGACCTCTCATGCGTTTATTTATTGATGCATCTGAGACACAGGTCATTTTTGAAGGGGTTCGCTATTTGCGGATTGTATCTCCTTTTTACTGTCTTATCGGATTTTTATTCTTCCTGTATGGTCTTTACAGAGGAATTGGGAAACCACAGTTTTCTATTGTATTGACAATAATTTCGCTGGGGACACGTGTCCTTTTGGCATACGTCCTTTCTGCAATCCCGGCAGTCGGAATTGTGGGAATCTGGTGGGCAATCCCAATTGGATGGTTCCTTGCAGATACAGTCGGGTTTCTCTATTATCATTTTATGAAAAAATAGATATTTTTCAGGAGCCACACATATACTACTATAAAAGTATATGTGTGGCATTTTTATGGAAAAGAAAACATTCATAAATCGCATGGCAGATGCGGCAAATATGCCGAAAGATGTAGTGCTGGGTGTCCCGATTCTCACCATGACCGGACAGAACGAAGTGAGTGTGGAAAATTATAGAGGCATTATTGAATACACCGACTTATTAATTCGCATACAGACAAAAATCGGTCAGATTAAAATTATTGGGAAATCACTTCAAATTGACTATTACACAAATGATGAGATGAAAATTACCGGTCGTATCACTTCAATAGAATATCATTAAGGGGGATAAGGAGTGTTAAATACAATCATTCGATATATACAAGGGTATCTGCTTATACAGGTAACCGGATATTCCCCGGAGCGATTCTTAAATTTGTGCAGCCGTAAGCAAATCTATCTGTGGGGGCTTGAGCCAAAAGAAAACAGCTATGAGATGTTTATTACTATCCGGGGATTTAGAAAATTAAAACCGATCCTGAAAAAGACAAGGACAAAGGTGACAATTTTAAATCGGCTTGGACTGCCGTTTTTTTTTCACAAGTATCGAAAACGAAAGGTATTTTTTTTCGGGATACTCTTTTGTGTGATATTTATTTATGTCATGTCTTTATTTGTATGGAATATACATATTGAAGGAAATTTCACAAGGACAGATGAGGTTATTTTGGAGTTTCTGGAGTCCAAACACATTGAACATGGAATGTTAAAAAAGAAAGTGAATTGTGAGCGTATCGTAAAAGATATCAGAAAAGAATTTGATGATATCGTGTGGGTGTCCGCATATGTGACCGGAACCAGACTGATGATTCAGGTCAAAGAAAATACAGACACATTCCCGATGGAGGCTGCAAAAGAAGAGCCGCCGAATGACATTGTGGCCGAGAAGGACGGACGGATTACGAGTATCGTCACAAGAAATGGAGTTCCTCTTGTCAAGCCGGGCGATGAAGTAAAAAAGGGGGACATATTAGTCTCCGGAAAAGTCGAAGTAAAAAATGATGCAGGAGAAGTTGTCAATTATCACTACCAGAATGCAGATGCAGATATTGAGGCGGAAACTACTCTGGAATATGAAAATGAGCATCGTTTCTCTCACTCGGAAAAAAAGTATACGGATGCTAAGAAAAAAGCTTTTTATATCAAGATCGGAAACTATTTCGGCATTTTGGGAGGGTGGAAGAACCATTATCAGGAAGCGGAGATCTATACAAGTGAGTGGCGTTTGAAAATCGGGGAGCATTTTTACATTCCCATATCATTTGGAGTTAAAGAAATCCGCCAGTATGAATCAAATGAAAAAGTATACACACAAGAAGAAATGAGGATACTTTTAAGCGAGGAGTTTCAGTTGTTCTGCAAGGAACTGGAAGAAAAGAAAATAGAGATATTGCAGAAAGATGTGAAGATTTATTTACAAGAAAATAGTGCAAAAGCCAAAGGAACGCTCCGAATTCAGGAGAAAATTGGTCAACACAACGAAACGGAAATGATTGATTTCTAGTGATTTTCTGTGATACAATAAAAAAGATTATGAAAATAGAAAGGGATAGGCAAATGAGTATACTGGAAGAATTCATTGAAATACCTGTTGCACATGAAAAGAATATATTCGGGCAGTTTGATGCATTTGCAAAGAAGATAGAACGTACTTTACAAGTGACATTAATCGCACGGGATGGACATACGAAAATTTTAGGAGAAGCCCAGCGTGTGAATCAGGCAAAACGAGTGCTGGAGCAGCTTGCGGAGCTGTCAAAGCGAGGCAACACCATTACAGAACAGAATGTAGACTATGCGATTTCACTGGTCTTTGAGGACAATGAAAAGGGAATCGTAGAGATTGATAAGGATATTATCTGTCATACTTTGCAGGGGAAACCAATTAAGCCGAAGACGCTCGGGCAGAAGAAATATGTGGATGCAATCCGAAAGCAAATGATCGTATTCGGACTTGGACCTGCGGGAACCGGAAAGACATACCTTGCGATGGCAATGGCAATTACGGCGTTTAAAAACAACGAAGTGGGAAGAATCATCTTGACACGTCCGGCTATTGAAGCGGGAGAAAAACTTGGTTTTCTTCCGGGCGATCTGCAAAGTAAGATTGATCCGTACTTAAGACCATTGTATGATGCTCTGTATCAAATTATGGGGGCAGAGAGTTTTATCAAAAATTCCGAAAAAGGGTTGATTGAAGTGGCTCCTTTAGCGTACATGAGAGGGCGTACGCTAGACAATGCATTTATTATTTTGGACGAGGCACAAAATACGACACCTGCTCAGATGAAGATGTTTCTGACCAGAATCGGTTTTGGCTCAAAAGTGGTAATTACAGGAGACTCCACACAAAAAGACCTTCCATCCGGAATGGTGTCCGGATTGGATATTGCGACAAAAGTAGTTCGCAATATTGATGATATTACAATCTGTAATTTATCCAGCAAAGATGTTGTCAGACATCCTTTGGTGCAGAAGATTGTAAAAGCGTACGAAGAATTTGAACAAAAGAAAGAACGTCCGAGAGACAAAAGGAGAAAATAATGACTTTATTATTTGAAGAAGAGGGCAGTTTGAAGCTTTCGCTTCCTTGCGAAGAACTTGCGGTAAAAGTAATTGAGATGGCTTTGGATTATGCAAAATGCCCGTATGAGGCAGAGGTGAATCTGCTTTTGACAATGAATGATGAGATTCAGGAGATGAACCGTAATTTTCGTGGAATTGACCGCGCGACGGATGTACTTTCCTTCCCGATGGTAGACTATGAGACAGCAGGATCATTTTCTTTTCTGGAAGATGCCCTTGAGTATTTTAATCCGGAGAGCGGAGAGCTGATGCTTGGAGACATTGTCATTTCAAAAGAAAAAGTAGTTTCACAGGCAGAAGAATACGGACATTCCATTGAACGGGAATACGCTTTCTTGATTGCGCACAGTATGCTTCATCTGTTTGGTTTTGATCATATGGAAGAAGAAGAGCGGGCGGTGATGGAAAGAAAGCAGGCGGAAATATTAGAACGTCTGCAAATATTGCGTTAGCAGAAGGTAGTGAGGAGATTTATGATAGAAAAACAAAAGAAAAACAATAGTTTCTTAATGCAGGGAATGATTCTCGCTGTTGCAGGAATTATTACAAGAATCATCGGGATTGCATATCGCATTCCGGTAACAAATATTTTGGGGACAGAAGGACAGGGATTTTATGCCACTGCGTTTTCTATTTACAACATTGCACTGCTTCTGACTTCCTACAGTCTTCCGTTAGCAGTTTCAAAGCTGATCTCTGCAAGGGTGTCTAAAGGTGAGCGGAAAAATGCTATGCGTATTTTTAAAGGTGCACTTTGGTTTGCTTTTATCGTCGGGAGTGTTGTTGCCTGCATCGTTTTCTTTTTCTCAGATTTTATTGCGAAAACGATTATGTCCATGGAACTGAGCGCCTATGCACTTCGTGTGTTGGCACCGGGACTTCTGATTGTAGCTGTAATGGGAGTCTTACGTGGATTTTTCCAGGGAATGGGGACGATGATGCCAACTGCAATCTCACAGATTTTAGAACAGATTGTCAATGCTGTCATCAGTATTATCGGGGCGAGCTATCTGCTTGAGATGGGGAAAAAAGTGGCAGAAAAAGCGAGCAATGACTCTGTGGCATATGCATATGGAGCAGCAGGAGGAACGCTTGGAACGGTGTGCGGAGCGCTGTTTGGATTATTGTTCTTACTGTTTGTCTTGAAAATTTATTCGCCGACAATCAAAAAGCAACTCAAACGAGATCGCAGCCTTAAAACAGAAGGGTATAGCGAGATTTACAAAATTCTCCTGATGACAATTGCTCCTGTTATTTTGAGTACGGCAATTTACAATATCAGTGAGACAATTGACATAGGGATGTTTGGAAGCATCATGGCGGCACAGGGACATTCATTGGCAGAACGTTCGGACTTATTGGGACGTTTCAGTGGACATTACAATGTGTTGATCAACATTCCGCTTGCAGTGGCAAACGCACTAGGAGCATCTTTGATTCCAAGTCTTACAGCTGCGGTGGCAATCGGAGATAAAAAACAGATTCACAGTAAGATTTCAATGTCTATTCGATTTTCCATGATGATTGCCATTCCGAGTTTTGTAGGATTCCTTGTATTGGCGAACCCGATTTTAGCGTTGTTATTTAACGGAAATATCGATATTTCAGCGAACATGCTGAGACTTGGAGCAATCACAGTTGTATTTTATTGCATGTCTACTGTGACAAATGCAATTCTGCAGGGATTAAACAAGATGACAACACCGGTAAAACATGGCGCGATTTCCCTTTGTATCCATTTGGCCGGTCTGTTTATCATGCTTGTGATTTTTAAGATGGGAATCTATGCGGTTGTGGCAAGTAATATCATCTTCTCGCTTTCAATGTGTATTTTAAATGCACGTGCACTTAAGCGCGAGGCTGCTTATCATCAGGAGGTGGAGAAGACATTCCTGATTCCTGCTGTTGCAGCAGTTGTTATGGGAGTTGTGGCATTAGTAATCTACTTCCTGTGTAATCTTGTGATGAGTCAAAATATTGCGGTGATCATTGCTTTGCTTGTAGCTGTGGTTGTATATGGTGTGTCATTGCTGAAGTTTGGAGGTCTTTCCCAAGAAGAGATCTTAGCACTTCCAAAAGGAAGCACACTGCTTTCCTTGTTTCAAAAATTACATTTGGTAAAAGAGGAGTATGCATAAAATGAGACCAGTAAAAAAGGTGGCATTGTTACATGATTTATGCGGCGTCGGAAAAGCGGCGTTGACCAATATGGTTCCGGTTCTGAGTGTCATGGGGATTGAGGCTTGCCCAATTCCGACGATTTTACTATCCACCCATACAGGGGGATATGGAAAACCTGCCATGGAAAAGATATCGACAACATATATTCGGGAATGTGCGGATCACTATGTTGCAAATCAGGTGACGTTCGATTTGATATTTGTCGGATATTTAGGCAGTGAGGGTATGATTGAGGCAGTTGAATATTTTCTTTCCTGCTTTCCCGACACAGAAGTTATTATTGATCCGATCATGGGAGATCACGGCAGATATTATACGAATTTTGACAGCTCTTATGGCGAATCTATGAGACGGCTCCTTCCGTATGCAAGTATTATCATGCCGAATATTACAGAAGGATGTCTTCTCACCCAAACTTCCTGCTCAGAAAATATGATACAGGAAACAATTCTTACAATTTGTCAGGATTTGGAAAAAGCCGGAGCAAAAAAAATTGTTATGACAAGCGTTCCCTGCGCTTCTGGAAGAAAGGGAATTGTCCTCTACGAGAACGGAGAGATGCAACTGTTTGAAAAAGAGTGCCTTGCCTGTGAATACCACGGAACCGGGGATACGTTTGACGGTGTATTTGTGGGGGCATATTTAAACAATAAGTCACTTGAAGAATCATTAGAGCTTGCTCATGCATTTGTATATGCATGTATGAAAGAAAGCGAGCGTTATGATTATGAAGAACGAGAAGGATTGATCATAGAAAGAAATCTCTATATGCTTGTATAAAATAGAAAAGAAAACCAATACTGTATAATAAAAAGGAGTTGTCCTTATGAAAAAAAGATATGGTATTGGTTTTTTGATTGGAATGATCGTGTTTACGTTAGTTCTTGTATGTGCATATCAGTTGAGTTATGATCGTGCAATGCGTAAATTGGAGGCAAAACAAAAATCGATTCAGAAAAAGCAGGAAAACGTAATAGAGACAAAAGGATCTGCTCAAAAAGAAGAAGGGTATTTTATCAAAGAGAAAGACGGCTATATTATCGTATATTTATCCGATGAAAAGACGGTCTATGAATATACGACAATTGAAATACAGTATCTGCCGGAGCGGATTCAAGAGGAAGTAAAAAAAGGGAAAAAGGCAGATACTATCGGAGAAGTTTACGGATTCTTAGAAAATTATTCCAGTTAAAATATTTTACTGCCCTGGAATAGATGGTAGACTTCAAAAAGAATATAGTGTAATATAAGAGAAGTATTAGAAGGAAGGAACAAAAGAAAATGACAGACGAAAAAATTCAGCGAATTAATGAACTATATAAAAAATCCAAAACAGTCGGACTGACCGATGCAGAAAAAAAAGAGCAGAAAGTGTTAAGAAGAGAATTTGTTGATTCTTTCAAGCGAAATCTGCGGGGACAGTTAGATAATATCTCTATCCAGGAATTGGACGGTTCGATTACAAATCTTGGTGAGAAATATGGAAACAAAAAGGGACATTAGAGCACGCATTTTAGAAAAGCGAACGCATATGACGCAGGAAGAATGGGAGTTCAAAAGCGATCTCATTGTGAAACGTTTGATGGAACACCCATTCTTTGTGGAAGCAAGAGAGATTTATTGCTACATGGATTACCGTCGTGAAGTCGGTACTCGCCGTATCATAGAAAAAGCATGGGAACTGAACAAAAAGACAGCAGTTCCGAAAGTATGTGGAGATGATATGGAATTCTATTATGTGCAAAGGTTTGATGAGCTTGAAAAAGGATATTCAGGCATTTGGGAACCTGTCACGAAAAAGAAGGCGAAAGGTGACTCGGTGCTTGTGCTCTTACCTGGAAGTGCGTTTGACCGGAATCGGAACCGGATCGGATATGGAAAAGGATTTTATGATAAATATCTCATAAAGCATCAGCAATATCGAACACTTGCTCTTGCGTTTGAATTTCAGGTAGTGGATTCCATTCCCACAGACAGTTATGATATTCGACCGGACGGAATTATTACGGAGGAGACTTATTATGTTTGAAGAATTACCAAAAGACCCTATGCTCCTGTTGAGTGTAATCAACACTAAACTGCGGGATTATTATTCCAATTTGGATTTGCTTTGTGAGGAACTTCAGATTGACCGGAAAACCTTGACAAAGCGACTTGCAGAGATTGACTATGAATATGATCCGGCACAGAATCGGTTCATATAATAAATTACGAAAGGATACATATACATTGAAAAATATAGAGACTTATTTAGAGACAATCGATATAACAAATGAGGCGCCGGTTAATGAGCCGGAGCGCCAATATTATTTTATGAAAAAGGCACGTGCTTATGTGAAACAGATATCAGATGAACTGCAAAGACCATTGACGTTTTGTGTGACAACATTCGGATGTCAGATGAACGCGGTTTCCGTGATGTAAAAAGCCCATAAATAAAGGATTTTAAAATATCCCAACAATAGGAAAATTCCTAAAGTTGGGATATTTTTATTTTTCGTATTCCATAATGTCGCCCGTTCCGTTGCATTTTTAATCACGGTATATAAATTTATGGGAAAGACCATTCGCGAATATAATTTCGGTCACACGGCGATCTTTTACCACAATATGATCCAAAACCAGATTGAAAAACTCTTTGATCGATTCTTCTTCAACCATTCCGGCCAGATCGCTATATACGATATGAGATCCGGCGCGGATCTTATGCGTAAGAAGAAAAGCGGAAGCGGATTTCATGAAACTTGATTCATCGACGCCGGAAGCGATATGCGTTTCGGTCAGTTCTTTTAATTTATTTTCGGCAGATACGCGCATAGAATCAAAGCGATTTTTCTTTTCCAGATATTCTTTTTCACTCATGCCGTCGTCACTAAAATAATACGCATCTTCCAAACGTTCTTTTGCGCGTTCATATTTTCGGATCTGACCTTTTAAGTTTTCAATTTCTGCCGGATCAGCGGCCGAGCCTTCCTGATCCACCAGATCAGCACGCCACAACGCGCCACCCGTGGCAGATTTGCCAGTTAATAGTTCAAAGGTAGTATTTAAGCTATCGGACGATAAACCCATAATATCGGCAAATACGGCCTTGTCAGATAAAAGCATTTCTTCCAGTCCTTCCGGGGATTTTATTTTTTGTCGTTCATTCGACACGCGAACCATAGCGGATATATAGTTAATCACAAACGGTCCGATCTTCACGTCGCTGACGTTTGGGTTCTGGCAGTGAATCGCCCGCGTTTTTGCGCCACAATAATATAAAGACGGTGTAAAACCATTCTTCCGGCGTTTATCTTTTTTGCCAACCAGATAACCGGATCCACACGAACCGCACTGGATCAGGCCGGCGAAGACATTGCAGTTCTTTTCAATCGGGTGCAATCCACCCATATTTCTTTGATCCCGGTTAATGTCCATTATTTTATTGACTTTTTCCCAGATTTCAGGATCAACAAGAGGATCAAAAACACCTTCAAGGTACACGATTTCGTCAGCAGGCTTTTTCCGGCCGCGTGCGCTTTCTCGGTAGTTGTATCGGTAGTCGCCTTTATTCATTGGATTCCGAAGAAAATCGCCGACGGTTTTAGAAGTCCATTCGCCGCCGCGCTTGGTCGGGATCTTGTGAGCATTGTTATAATCGCGAATCTTTCCGGTTGATTTGACTTCCAGATACATTTCATACATTGCCCGCGCGAACGGGGCTTCCTTTTCAGAATGAACCGGACACCCGGCGGAAGAATCCCAGTCCCACCCATAAGGCACACGTGCGCCGTTCCATTTTCCATCATTAGCGCGTCCAATCATAATATCTTTGACACGTTCACTTGTCAGTTTTCTTTCCAGTTCTGCAAATACGAGAATGATTTTTAAGACAGCTTCGCCGATCGCGCTTGAAGTGTCAAATTGTTCGTTCAGTGAAACGAACGTCACACGGTTATATTTGAAATCGTCGTACATCAAAGAGAAGTCAACCAGATTTCGGGAAATACGGTCGATCTTATACACTAGAACATGAGACACAAGCCCGGCGCGGACTTTCTGCATCATTCTTTCGTATGCCGGCCGTTTCGTGTTCTTGCCGGATCGCCCGGCGTCTTCGAAGATCTCTACACGCGACATATCAATGTGTAAGATATGTTTGCAATACGCTTTCAATTCCTTTTTCTGAAACGGAAGCGAATCTTTATCAACCTGATATCCAGTCGACACACGAACATAGATCGCAACGATCCGATCGTCTGCACTGGCAGCAGGTACTTTCGTAGCATAAGCCATAATATACACAACCTTTCTATTTTTCTAAAAAAGGGTATAAAAAATAAGCCCTTTCAAAAGAAAAAGGCCTATGCTATAATAACACTTGCTAGGGAGTTACTACAGCCGGCCTTTTCTGTCGACAGGTAACAATCTATTAAAACGTTCACGGTTGCCGCCGTGGGCGTTTTATTTTTGCATACTGTTTTAAGATGCGGCGAATCGCGATCCGCCGCAGGCGGGAACACTAATTCCAGAAGTCAGGGGAAATGATATTTCCCTGAATCTTCCTCGAATGGGATTTTATGCCATTTTTTCGGCGTCCCCTTTTTCGCGAGCGTGTAAAGCCCGTAAAGCGAGTTCTTTATCTAGGCTATCCGCTTCGCGATAACAAGTAACAAGAAATTCTTCTTCTTTCGAAATATGTATGCCTTTTCGTTTTGGAACGCGCTTTTCTAATTCTTCCACATCGTCACGCGCCAGTGAATCCATGGTAACATTAAAAAAATCGCAAAGAATCTTGAAATTAGACAGTGACATATTGTCGTAACCGCGTTTATACCAATTAACAATAGTGGTATAAGGTATCCCGCTTTCATCAGCTAATCGCCTTTTGTTCAGTTCCCTATCAGCCATAAGCGCGTCTAATTTCGAAAGAAAATTCATGATATAAACCTCCTTTCTTTTTGTTACAATTACATAATAAGGTAAAAAAATTGCATTGTCAAGAAAAATATTACCATAGAGAGTAAATGCAAAGAACAAGAAAAAAGAAAACATTTACTCAATCTGGTAATTTATTACTTGACAAAATACCATAGTGAGTATATATTTAAGTCAGACTTACTCATTATGGTAAATCAATCAACAGAAAGGAGCGAAAATGAACCAGAAACAAACCTACGTCGAAAGAATGCTTGAAAGCAGCCGGAGAGTAACAGCGGCAGCAGAAAAAGCCCTGACGTTCGCGGAAGAAACAGGCTTGACACTGGAAGAAACAGAAGAAATTCCGGGAACAATAGAAAGCATTCTGAAAAAAGAACGATATCAGGGCAACCGGAAATATAAAAGGCCCGCAGCATAGAAGTCACGGGACCGGAAGATTAGAGATCTTCGCGCATGCCATTATTTACGCAATGTTCAAATTCAGCGGGATCGTAATTATCCTGATATATCCCGTAAATTTGAGCATTTGAAAGATTACCAAGATCATGCTGACACATGACTTTAAAAACCTTTAATAACGCGAGATCTTCGCAAATCTTCTGTTTTCTATCCTCGTTTGACATAACAACACCACCTTTCTAATGCGATTATATCACTGAAGGACAGGGAACACCACAGAAAGGAGCGAACGACAATGAAAATCACAGTCAAAGGAAACAGCAACGGAAGACTGAAAGTCACATCGGACGAAAGACGGGAAGACGTCGAACCGGTTCTTCAGGAAATAAGAAAGATGTCCCGAAAATTGAGACATCTTCTTAAAAACGGATATGAAATTGACTTAACGATTAGTAGTGAGAATAGCCCTCTGGAAGAGTAACAGAATCGATCATATCTTCTTCGCTACTGGAAGAATCATGAACATAGTCAAGAACAACAGTTTCACAATCCAGATCGTCGTCTTCTTCATCGGGATCAAGAATGGAAAGTGAAACATATTCGAAACCTTCGTCTTGAGCAGACTTTAAACTCTCAAGAAGTTCTGAAATATTATAAACAAACATGACAAAATCCCCTTTCTTTCGTACTTGGTGCGGTAACACCTGTATAAAAAGTATATGAAAGAAAAAGAGAATTTGCAATAGTAATCAATCAACAGAAAGGAGAGGAAATGCACACAGAAACTACAGCATACATAGAGAAAACCGAAGCAATAAAAAAAGAAAATGAAGCGATAGATAAATTCTTTAAGAATCTGGAAGAAGAGGGCTTCACAGTACAGCAGGTAAAAAACATCGTTTCAAGAATAAACGTCCGCGTCACAAGTGCTTCGATCGCTTGCGACATACGGACGCCATTCTGTACAAAAGATACGCTTTAGGTTTCAAGACTTCCACGGTTTATCTGATTTAACATCTTGTCAAAACATTCCTGATACAAACCGTAGATCTGACCTTCATCAAGCGGTTTTCCTTCAAATTCAACCGCGAGACGTTGAGAAAGTGCCACGATTGCCAAATCGTGAGCAAGTTTTTCTACATCAATCATTATTCACACCCCCTTTCTATCGCGATTATACCACGATAGAAAGGGAACAACCACAGAAAGGAGAATACCATGTACAAGAATTTAGTTGAAATCCTGAAAAGAAAAGGAATCACAATCAAAGCGTATGCGGAACTGTTGGGAATCTCTGAAAAGTCCGCACAGAACAAAATCTACGCAAGAACAGAGTTCACACTGGGCGAAGCACTGAAAACGTGCGCGTTAATACCGGAGTACAAAATGGATTATGTTTTCGCAATGGAAGAGAAGGTGGCGTAAATGACATTCTACAAACCATTAACGCCCGCCTTCCGATCCGATATCACGGCCGGCATACATAAGAACATGACAGAGCTAAACGCCTGTCAGCCGAACGCCTTAGTCAATATACAGAAAATCGGACTGACCCAGTTAGAAAAGTTAATAAACGCACTTCCTGACGGCTACCCGATACCACTGGAAAGGAGAAACGACAGTAAATGAGCAAAAGAAAATTTGAATTCTACATCATAGTGGCAGCAGTCGCGGCTTTTATTTCCGGTTTCGGAGCGGGAACGGCAGCAGAACAGCACACGCAGGAAGAAGCCGACCGGCAGCAGTCAACGGAAATGGTAACTTTACAGATTTACAACGAAACACAGAAAACATGGGACACCTATCAGGGAACACTTAACAGCGAATGTGGACTTCACGGCGACTGGAAATACGAGATCATGGGAAAAGAACTGGTATTAACGGGCGCACGCCTGATCGGACAAGTCCCGAAAGGAGAGTAAATGGCAAGAATTAGTTTTCAAGTGCAACCAATACCGGGCGAAAAGAAATTCAAGGACTTTCAAGAGAACTTCGAAACGATCATGGAAACGCTGTTATATTTGCAAAACGCTTTTCCGAAGATTATCGAAGATCTGGAAGATCCAGAAGACCGTTACGGCGTGGACGTGATAATCGCATTTGACGCGGATCACATCGAAGCACAGGACGGACGGAAAGGATTTGCAGCATTTGACACAGAAAACGACAAGATTTACATAGCGGCAGACATTCCAGAACCGGAAGAAACACTGATCGAAACGACAGCACATGAATTTATGCACTACATCCAGAAGATCAAAGGAAAGCCGTATTCGGAAGAAGAAGCGGAGCAATTCGCGCAGGCGGCGCGCTATCAGGTCAAACGAAGAATCGCAGAAAGCAGGGCACAGATGCGGACAAGACGACCAATCAGAAGACCGTCAATAAATCCGGCGCAGTATGTAATGAGTAAAAAGAAAAGGAGAAAAATTGTTCATGGCAAATAGAATACACGAAGTATTTATCGGAACGCTGACGACAATCGGCATTATGACGACGTTTCTTGCAGCTTTCATAATGATAGCATACGCGATCGGATCACAAAGCGCGAAGCACGCAAGACGCGTCATTTGCGGAATCACAGGCGTGCTGATAATCGTTACACTGTTTTACCTCATGTTATGGAGTTAAACGCATGAAGAGAGAAAGAAAAATCATCATGACACTATCCGGCGACGGCCTGACGGCGGACGAACTGGGGCGACTGGAAAGGACGATCAGACAGATCAACTACACACGCCGGAAAAATAAAGATACCGAAATTCGGTTCAACTACTCACTGAAAGGAGATCTAACCAATGAAGGAAAAAAAGACAATCGAACAGGCGTTGAAGGACGCGGCAGAACAGGCAGGAGCAAAACCGGAAGAAATGAAAACCGTTGCGGTCGAACAGGTCGCCGGGATCCATGTTTTTAGTTCGGACATGGAGAAACTGCCGATTGTGTTAATTGACGGCGAATTTGTGGACGTGGCGACACTTCTGGGATTTGCAATCAGCGAATTCATAGACGGAGCAGTAGCGCAGGGAACGCAACGCGCACACGCCGAAAGATTCATGGTCGGTATAACACAGCGAGCGATCGCGACGTCAAGAGCGGAAGCATACAGAAAAGCCGTTCAGGAAGGAGAGAAACACTAATGGGAATTATGGACGCATTTAAACCGGAAGACCGGACAGAGATTACATATTCTAATTTTTACAGCCTAATCAAACAGGCGGCGCAGTACGAAGTTGTAATGAACGCCGTAAATTGCAACGTGCCACATAGATACATACGCGAAACAATGACAGGCGAAAAGGAAGAAGAAGTCGCAGAAATGGCACAGACAGCCGAAGGTATTTCAATGAAATTCTACGGAAAAGAAAAGCTTCCGGCAGAACCGATTAAAAGCGGCGATTTCCCGTTAAAAGCAATCAGCCTGACGCCAGAAGCAGCAGCGACGGGGCAAGGCATCATATACCCAACGGAAGCGGCGAAACGTCTGATCGCCGAAGGAAAAGCGGTGGAAACAAAACCAATTCACGGAACAAGAAAACGCCAGATCGAAAAAGCAAAGAAGAAAGGAACAAAAGACCATGCAGAAAATGAACCTGAAATTTAGAGATTTCTTAACCTTATTAAGTCCGGCGCAGTATATCACGGTACAGGACGAAGACAACCCATTAAAACAGGGAGAATCCGACATACTTTTCAAAGGGAAGGCCGCGAAAGCCCGCCGGGAAGAAGAACTGACGGACCGTGAAGTAAAAATGATAGCACCGACAGGAGATCCAGATCTTCCGGGAACTTATGTTTTCAAGATCTGGTTATACAAATAATGACAGTCGGAGAGATCAGGGAAGTTTCGCAGCCGTCCGCGCGGGCGTGGATCGAAAAGGACGGGAATGTATTATTTGCAGACTGGTTTTACAAGGTCCCGGAAGAGCTACAGAAAGCAAAGGTCAAAGAATTTGCATTTGCGCCGGAAATCCGTCACAAGGACTGGGAAAAACTGGGGCTTATAAGCCCGATGCAGCCGGAAGAAATGCCGGACTATAGTTTTTCTGATTTAATGATGAAACTTTACTACAGAATGAAGATATAAAGGAGATCTAACCAATGCAACCATACAAAATAGATAAACCGATCCGGTTGATCGAATTATTTGCTGGAATCGGTTCACAGGCTATGGCGTTGCGGAATCTGGGAGCAAATTTCACAACCTATCGGACGTGCGAATGGTGGATTCAACCAAACGCAAGCTATAAAGCGATTCACTGTGCGGACGATACAAAGGACTATAGCGAAAAACTTAGCAAAGAACAGATAGCCGAAAGGCTGTCGCGATACGGAATTTCCAACAACGGAAAAGATCCAATGGCAGAAGATAAAATCAGAAAGAAGCCGGAATGGTGGCTTCGTGAAGTGTATAACAACATTCGGGCGACAAAAAATCTTGTAAATATACAGAATATTACAGGCGACGATCTGGGAGTAGTAGAAACAGATAAATACACCTATATCGTAACATATTCATTCCCATGTCAAGATCTTAGCGTTGCCGGGAAAATGGCCGGCATGGATAAAGGATCAGGCACACGATCAGGTATGCTATGGGAAGTCGAAAGACTTCTGGATGAAATGAGAGAATTACCACAGATTCTTCTTATGGAAAATGTACCACAGGTCATGCAAAGAAAGAATTTACACAACTTCGAAGCGTGGCAGGAGTTTTTGACGGGAAAAGGCTATAAAAATTTTGCAAAGATTCTGAACGCAAAAGATTTCGGGATTCCACAGAACAGACAGCGAGCATACATGGTGTCGATCCTTGGTGACTTCGATTATGAATTCCCGGAAGAAATACCACTGGAAAAGACCATGGACGATCTACTGGAAGACAAGGTGGATGAAAAGTTCTATGTAAATTCGGAAGCGGCCGACGGGCTTATAACAGAACTAATACAGAGTGGGAGACTCGAAAAAAAGTGTCAAAAACCATAAGAGGGGGGAGAATCCAAAAACTAGGAGCGTTAGGCGGAGAACATCAAGGGAATTTAGTATTTGACAGTTGCGGGATATGCCGTTGTCTGACGGCGACAGAATACAAACACGCAACGAAGATTATCAGAACAGGAAAAAAAGAATGTTAGAAGCAGTAATGATAAAACAGGCGACGAAAGTCGGATCTATAAAATGGCAAGTAGGGGGGGTGGCTGATCTTAGTTTTCCCACATCAAAGACCAGACGCGGACGTGTTCAGGAAGGTGGGACAGTCAGCCCCACAATAATGTCAAGCAATCAGGAATTATACAAGTTGGAGCGTAACGAAATGGAATCATACAGAATCAGAAGACTGACACCATTAGAGTGTTGGCGGCTTATGGGATTTTCGGACGAAGATTTCAAAGCGGCAGAAGAAAACAAATTAAACAGCGACACGCAGTTATACGCGCAGGCGGGAAATTCAATCGTGGTAAATGTACTGGAAGCAATATTCGGAGAAATGTTGATGAAGGGGCAGACTATGAAAGAAGAACCAGAAGAAAGAACACAACAGGAGAGGGGAAAATCAATGGATGCAGTAAAGAATAAAGTTTTCAAACTGGTAGATGAAGAGTTAAACGCAGCAAACGAAAAATTCCCACTTTTCGCAAGTTCTCACGAAGCCTACGCCGTTATTTGCGAAGAATTCGACGAGACACGCGACAAACTGGAATCATTAGAATATAGCATCGATCAATTTTGGTCGGACGTAAAAGAAAATTCTTCGGAAGACGTGAAGAACAACCGTCTGACACGAATCTATGAAAAATCAATCGATCTTGCAGTCGAAGCGATCCAGACCGCAGCAATGGCGCGAAAAGGAATTTTAAGCAGCTACCAGAAAGGAGATCCGGCGCATGGAGAAACGACAGAGAATTGAAGAAGCATTGAAAGAAATCGGAATCTATACCGTGGAAGACTTAAACAGAGCAATCAAAGAAGAAAAACCACTTGACTTGGGAATTATGACCGGACAGGCGACAGCAATGAGAAAGGCGGGCTAAATGGATACAAAGGGAAATCGAATCATAGCCGTTGATTTTGACGGAACACTACATACAGGAACATGGCCGGAAATCGGCGACGCAAACATGACCGTTTTTAATTTTTGCCGAAATGAGCAGTTAAACGGCGCACGCCTGATCCTCTGGACTAATAGAGCCGGGGAACTGTTGGAAGACGCGGTGGCGTGGTGCAAGGAACGCGGGCTTGAATTTGACGCGGTAAACGAAAATCTGCCGGAACTGATCGAGTTATACGGGAACGACTGCCGGAAGATCAATGCAGATATCTACATAGACGACAAGGCAGTAAATCCAATGAGAAGACGGCAGATCGCCGGACTTACATCATTAAACCCATACGACAACCCGGCAGATCGGGAAGCGTTCGCAGAAATCCAGAAACAGAAAGAAACAGAAAGAAAGGAATCTAACCAAAATGAAGAAACTGAAAAGAATTCTGAAAGCGATATCCAGACGGAAAAGACAAGAGAGACTGAAACGGAATTATAAAAATTATTCCTTGCAGATCCCGCGCCTGATGAAAGCAGAAACAACCATGGAACTTGATTTCGCGGCCGGATATCTGATCGGACAGTTTGAAGCAGCCTACGAATACGGGGAACTGTCAGAGAAGCAGCACGACGAATTAACACAGATCGTCAACTATATTCACGAAGGGCAGAGAGAAAAAAAGGAAAATGAATAAAAGAAAAAGCGGATTACAGAAGATAAGAAACTTCCGTGATCCGCCTTTTCGAACGATATCGAAATCTAACCAAAACCATAATACAACAGGAAAGGAAAAAAGTCAATGTTATCAGGTTCGTTGATGAAGAAGGAAAAAGAAGCGATAGAACGATTACAGGCCTTTTCAGCGGAAGAACCATATTACTTGTGTTATTCCGGCGGAAAAGACAGCGACACAATACGAATTTTAGCAGAATTGGCAAACGTTAATTTTGAAGTGCATAACAATCACACAACAGTAGACACACCGGAAACGGTTTACTACATACGGGAAGTAATAAAACAGTACGGCGACAAAGGTTTTATTCACTATCCAGAAAAGACAATGTGGCAGTTGATCGTTGAAAAATTATTCCCGCCGACGAGACTTGCCCGCTATTGTTGCGCAGAATTGAAAGAGAAAGGCGGAAAAGGAAGAAGAAAAGTAACCGGCGTTCGTTGGGCGGAATCTAACAACCGCAAAAAAAATCAGGGGCTTGTGACGATTATCGGAAAACCTGTGACGGTTCAGAAAATAGCAACTTTAGAAGAAGCAAATTTCAGCACAACGAAAGGGGGCGGAATCATACTGAACACAGATAACGCAAGCGAACGCCGGGTTGTGGAATCATGCTACAGGACGACTTCGACACTTATAAATCCAATTATTGACTGGACGGACGAAGAAGTATGGGAATTTCTTACATATTACGGGTGCAAGAGCAATCCGGGATATTGCGAAGGCGAAAAACGGATCGGTTGTATCGGCTGCCCGCTTGCAGGCGGAAAACAACAGAAAAAAGAATTTGAAAAATACCCAAAGTATAGACAAGCCTATGTTCATGCATTCGATAGAATGGTAGACGTCTTGAAGGCAAAAGGGAAACAGACGTTCGACCTTGTTAATGGTAAATACTGGAAGGACGGAGAAAGCGTCATGCGTTGGTGGGTTGGCGACGACCCGATTCAAATGACGATAGACGACTACATGAAATTATTAGAAGCCGAACAAAGCATAATGGAAGAATACCGGTAAAAAACAGAACGCGTGTTTCTTCTATATATAAGAAAGAAATCTTAACCGTCCTTGTAATGGGTATTAATAAATCAGACACCATAAATTTTTGATATATAAATCAATATAGGACGGGAAGGGGGATTCGATGAAGAAGCAGAAACGAAGATATGATAACTACGACTACAACGAAGCGTATCAGTATGATCTTGACAAAGAGATAGAGAAGACGGCAAAAGAGAAGTTCAGACGAGAGAACCCCTTGTTGATAGATTTCGAAGAACAGTGGAAAGAGCAGCAGGCAAAACTTGAAGAATGGGAATACGAACGACTGTTGAAAGAAGGGAAGGTGGAAAGCCTTTACAGAACATCAACGATCAAGTGCAAAAACATAAAATCCGGGAAAGAGATTGCGGAAGTGATGATCTATCCGTCTTTCTATAACCGGGCTGATATGCCGCACACGAAGAAAAAGAGAGAAACGAAGCCGTCACAAAGGAATCTGAACGACAAGAACGCCCGCCGATATGTGATCCGCCTTGCAAATATCAATTTCGGTTCAGGAGATATCTGGGCGACGTTCGGGTGGGACGATCGCTGCATACCGGAAGACATAGAGAGAGCAAAAAAGGACGTGACGAATTTTATCAAGCGAGTGAACCGCAAGAGAAAGAAACGCGGGTTCGATAACATGAAATATATCTACGTTCTGGCCGTGGATGATTACACACGACCACATTTTCACATACTCATGAGTGGCGACGGCGTGGATCGCGACGAATTAGAAGCAATGTGGGGGAAATGCAAGCGACCGAACACGCGCCGGGTAAAACCAGACGAAGATTTCGGAATAACAGGCCTTGCGACATACATTTCCCAAAATCCGCACGGGACAAAACGGTGGTGCAGTTCAAAGAACCTGAAAAAGCCACCAGAGCCGACAAGATCATACCGGAAATTCAAGAAACGCCGTGTTGAGAAAATGGCAAAGGATCACGAAACACTGAAACAGAGCCTTGAAAAAGAATACGTGGGCTATCGCTTTTTAGACGCCGAAGTGAAGTTCAACACAGTGACAGCCGCGTTTTACATATACGCAAGAATGACAAGAGACTGAAAGGGGAGATCAAATGGCGGTCAAATTACAAAACATGAAAAATTCAGAGATCACGGAGCAGATAAAACTTTTTAACTGGGCGCGGTCGGTTCGGGAATTCATACCGGAATTAAAATTATTGCACCATATCCCGAACGAAGGGAAGCGGACGAACGGCGCATTGCTAAAAGCTGCCGGAATGGTATCGGGCGTTCCTGACCTGTCGCTTCCGGTAGCGCGCCGGGGATTCAACGGTCTGTACATCGAAATGAAATTCGGGAGCAACAAGCCAACAAAAGATCAGGTCGAATTTATGGCAATGCTGAAAGATCAGGGCTATAAAACGGCCGTTACATATTCGGCAGAAGAAGCGCGAAGCCTGATCCGGCACTATCTGGCGCGGGCAGACAACTTCGATCTGGTTAATTGTGAGGAAGCCCCGAAAATATTCGGGTGCTGTGAAGGTGTAGAAGCAGATTGGACGCCATGCGCGAACTGCGAACTGTACAAGAAAAATAAACAGCCGGAATGGTAGGAAGGAGAAGAGACAATGTTTGTAAGATTAAGAGATTTTAAAAGACTGATAAAAGAAGCCTACACGGGCGCGGGCTTATACGTTGCGCGCCGGGGAAATCAGTTGCTTTTCGGCGGCTCATACTGGGCGATTGCAACGACAAAAGAATCACTGGATAAAAAGGCACTGGCAGCAGTGATCGAATTAACGGGAGAAATGCCGGAAGATGGGGGGGCTTTCAAGGCGACGAAGGAAGCCAACCAATACGAGATCAACGAAGTACACTGGAATTTAATAGACGCGACGGAGCAATACGAAGACGAAGAAGAGAAACTGACAGTGACGCGCCTTGTATTAAACAAACACCCATACGGTCAGACCATGCGGATTCTACAGGCAGAAGACGGACGGGTGGACGTACTGGGAGAAGGATTTATACAGGCAATCGATCCGGCATCAATGAACACCGATTACGAATACGAGATCGAGGGACCGTTTATCAATCGCCGTTTCCCAAAACAGGTATATTGGAAAAGCGAAGCAACAACCCTGACCGCCTTTCTGTACGACCGCGACGATATGAAAGAAAAAGATCTTCTGGACTATTTGCAGAATACGAAGATCGAAGGATAAGGAGAAACGGCCATGGCGTATAAACTGGATAAAAACACAAAAACGATCGTCCGGGCAATCATGAAGGATCAGGAGAAGCGAGACAGGAGAAAACACACCGGGCAGTATACGGCGTTCGACCGACGGGCAGACAAGGCAATCGAAGAAGCAAAAGAGAATATCGGACTGCAAGGATTCACGGGAAGCACACGCGATCAGGTTATCGGGAAGATTTGTCAGAGTTTGAAGGATAATACGCCGTGGGAATTGTTAGGGGAAACATATTGTTGCCGCCGCCTATTCTACGAATACCGGAAAGAATTCTGTTATCACGTGGCAGCGTCAATGGATATGATCGGCAGCAGTAGGAAGACAGGTCAGAAATGACCGGACGCAGAAGATAGAATGGAGAGTGACAAGTGGCGAAAGAATATGCAAAAGCCTTTTACAATTCCGAAGCATGGAAGAAGACACGGAAAGCATACTACGACAGCAAGGGCGGAATGTGCGAGCGTTGTCAGAAAGAATTCGAAGAAGGCAAACGCAGCTTGAAAGAAGTCAACATCGGAACGATAGTGCATCACAAGAAATGGATCACGCCGAAGAATATCAACGATCCGAACGTCACGTTGTCGTGGGATAATCTGGAAGTCGTGTGCGACGAACACCACAACACAGAGCATCACGGCAAACCGAAGCGATACAGGTTCGATCGTGACGGCAATATCATTCCGACAAAATCATTTTCCTGAAAATCAAAAACAGATCAGCCAAAAACAAAAACGAAATCATGAAAAGCGCGCCAACCACTCCCCCCCGGGGTAGCGAAAAAATTCCTACCAAAAGAACCGAGGGAGCTAGGTAAAAAAAACTCTCCGCAGGCGCGCGCACGCGAGAGGGGGTGTAAATGCATGGATTTAGAGAAAGATAGAGAGATAAAACCCGAAGAAGATCAGGTTTTACCGGAGTTATTGGAACTTCTGGAAATATTCAGAGATTTACCGGAAGCACGGAAAAAGAACATGAAAACGAGACTGAAAAAAGAAGCAGCGGGCGAGATTTTAACCGAAGCAGAGGTCGAAAAGGAGCGAAAAAAGATCATGGAATTGTTCAAGGACGTTGAGGACGACCGGAAAAAGAAAATGATCGAACGCAAGGTAAAAGAAATGGCTTTTCAGGCCGTGGCAATCCGGGAAGCGAAATACTCAATCATGACGGAAGGGCTAAAAACCGAAGTTGTCAACGGCTCACAAAGATACATGAAAGAGAATCCGGCAGTTGCAACCTTTGACAAATATTCGCGGGCGTATAACTCAAATATCGACAAACTGATCGAGTATTTACCGCAACAGCAGACGGAGAAAATAAGCAAGTTGGCAGCGTTTAGAAATGCATAACGTATATGTGAATTACATTGTCGAATATCACGACAAGATCGAACGCGGGCAGATCATAGCGGGAAAATGGATAAAGAAAATTTATAAAATCCTAGTTGACGGCATAAAATCCGGAGACTGGGATTTTGACGCAAAAAAAGCAAATAAGGCGATCTGGTTTATCGAAAATTTCTGCCACCACTCAAAGGGGCGGAATGACCTTTTCAAGTTGGAACTATGGCAGAAAGCTATTGTTTCGGCAATCTTCGGAATACTGGATAAAAAGACACACCGACGGCAGTTCCGGGAAATCTTTCTTCTAGTCGGACGTAAGAATGGAAAAAGCCTTTTTGCAGCGGCAATCATGGCATACGTGGCGTACATCGACGGAGAATACGGCAGCGAATTATATTGCCTTGCGCCGAAACTGGATCAGGCCGATATCGTATATGACAGTTTTTATAAAATCACACAATCAGAAGAAGAACTGGCAGAAGTGACAAAGAAACGACGATCCGATATCTACATCGAGGAATTAAACACCACGATCAAGAAGATTGCATTCAACGCAAAGAAGGCAGACGGATTCAATCCAACAATGACAACAAACGACGAAATGGAAGCGTGGCCGGGAGACCAGGGCTTAAAACAGTACGAAGTTATGGTATCGGGTACGGGCGCAAGAACAGAGCCGATCACACTTTCAACATCGACCGCCGGATATGTCAACGACGGAATCTTTGATGAACTGATGAAACGATCAACAGCTTTCCTGAAAGGATCAAGCAAAGAAAGACGCTTGCTTCCGTTCCTATACATGATCGATGATCTGGAAAAATGGAACACAAAAGAAGAACTGGCGAAAGCAAATCCGAATTTAGGCGTATCGGTTCAGTGGGAATTCTTTGAAGAGCAAATCGCAATCGCGCTACAGTCGTTATCGAAAAAAGCGGAATTCATGACAAAGTATTGCAACATCAAGCAGAATTCTTCGATTGCGTGGCTTGATTATGAGACGGTAGCGAAGGTAGCAGGACAGGCGTACACACTGAACGACTTCCGGGGTTGCTATTGTGTGGCCGGTATCGACCTTTCACGAACAACCGATTTGACGGCCGTTTCGTTAGTTATTGAAAAAGACGGGAAAAATCATATTATCACACAATTTTTCATGCCACAGGAACGATACAAAACAGCTATTGACGAAGAAGGTGTTCCGTACAACATTTTCAAAGAACAGGGATATCTCACGATATCGGGAGAACATCAAGTAAACTATAAAGACGTGTTCGCATGGTTCGTACGCCTGATAAAAGAATATAAGATACGGCCGTTGAAAGTCGGCTATGACAGATATTGCGCGGGCTATCTAGTGCAAGAAATGAAAGAAGCAGGCTTCCACATGGACGACGTATATCAAGGAACAAACCTGACGCCTGTATTAAATACCTTTGAGGGAGATTTGAAGGATGGAATGTATCTGATCGGAGAGAACAACTTGTTAAAATCCCATCTGTTAAATGTGGCCGTACAGATCCAGACAGACGACAGCAGAATGAAACCTGTCAAGATCGAAAAGCGGGCGCATATCGACGGCGCGGTATCGATCTTCGATGCACTGGCCGTAAAAATGAAATACCACAAGGAAATCGGCAGACAATTACAGAATGCAGCATAAGAGAGGGCGCACCCCCTCTCTTTTTTTGCGTCTGAAAACAGGTCAGAAATGAACGCACTTAAAAGATAAACTGAACTGTGAATAAAGCCGAAAGGGGGTAGAACGAAACGGGAATATTAAAAGATTTTGCGACATTCTGCAAAATGAAGTTTAGTCCGATATTCACAATCCGGGGCGAATACAACGCGTCGGCGGATATGGACGCAAGCGATATCATCGGATCGATAACAAACTGTATCGCAACGAACGTCGGAAAACTGACACCGCAGTTGATTCGCACAGATTCGCGCGGAATGATGATTCGCGACGATTATCTGGCGAAACTTCTTTCCTTGCGTTGGTCGCCGGAACTGTCCGTATACGACGCACTGTACAAAATGGCGGCGCAGCTTGTCAGAAAGTCAAATGCATTCGCAGTGATTTTTTACAATGACGATTTTTCCAAAGTCAAAAGCATTGTACCGATCACGACACGCGGGTTCAGAGTGTGGGAAGACGAAGAAACCGGAGCAATGTTATTCCGGTTCACGTGGGACTATGACGGGAAGATCTACACGGTCCCGTATCAATCCGTGATCCACCTGAAAGCAAGATTCGACAGAAAGCGTTTTTTAGGATCTGAACCAGATCCGGCACTAAAAAACACACTGGAATTACTGGACGCGACCGGACAGGCCTTGCGGAATCTGGTTAAAAATTCCGCCAACCTGAAAGGTTATTTGAAATATAACAACTTTGCAGACGACGAAGAACTGAAAAAGAAAGTAAAAGAATTTCAGGAAGCGTACATGGACGCGAGCAACGAAGGCGGACTGGGCGGACTGGATAATACAATGGAATTTCACGAAATCAACCAGAAAGCCCCAACTATTCCGACGTTGCAATCGCAGTTTTTACGCGATAACGTATACCGCTATTACAATGTGAATGAAAATATTTTAATGTCAAAATTTTCAGAATCAGAGTGGAACGCATTTTACGAAAGCGTGATCGAACCGATAGCCCTTCAATTATCACTTGAATTCACATTCAAATTACTGACGGAGCGGGAAAGAGGATTCGGAAATAAGATCATATTTTCTTCAAATCGTTTACAGTATGCGACATTGCAGACACGATCATCAATCGGAGCAGTTCTGTATGACCGAGGAATTATCACGATCAACGAATTCAGGGAGCTTCTCTACTATGAGCCGATCGAAGACGGCGACGTAAGAATGGTATCACTAAACTACGTGAAAGCGGACGATCAATCACTGTACCAGACGGGGCAGCAGGACGGAAGCGGCGGCAATGGACCGCCGGAAGGCGACGGACAGCAGCAGGCGGCGAAAGTACCGCTTGAAATGCTCATGAACGCTATCTATGTACAAGCAAAATTGAAAGGGGGCAAACAATGGCGGACGTATTAAAAGGGCTTGAAATCAAAAACATGACCGACATTTCCGCAGATCTCTATTTTTACGGCGATATCGTGTCGGACTGGTGGGGAGCATGGCAGAACGAAGATCAGTACCCGGACGCAATCAAGAATTTTCTTTCGCAGGCAGAAGGAAAAGACTTGAATGTATATGTTAATTCCGGCGGCGGATCAGTGTTCGCAGGAATGGCGATCTACAACATGATTAAACGCCACGGAGAAAAAAACAAAGTGAAAGTATACGTGGACGGCCTGGCCGGTTCGATTGCATCTGTAATCGCATTTGCAGGAACAGAGCCGCCGGAAATTCCGTCGAATGCATTCTTGATGATTCACAAGCCATGGGGCGCAATTTCCGGGAACGCGGACGAAATGCGAAAAATGGCGGACGATCTGGATAAAATACAGGCCGGAATCATGAACGTATACGAAGATCATTTGGCGGAAGGCGTCACGATCGATCAGGTGGAAACACTGGTAGATGCGGAAACATGGTTGGACGGAAAGGAAGCGGCGAA
>OGEQ01000927.1_pt1 | contig 27403 bp, 12 predicted proteins | sample 1570731 | NCBI WGS metagenome assembly OGEQ01 (sample SAMEA2582132, study PRJEB24529) | metagenome | biome: Human gut stool | place: China | collected 2011
GTTTTCTTTTATAAATTTCAACTGCAACTGTTTTCCTTTGACTCCCCAGGTTATCAGATTCTTATCGTCACCGTATAAAGTTAATCCCTGCAAACTCTCATTAGCGTGAATCACTTTTGTCTCGCAACTGTAATGAGAAGACTGCGGACGCAAGCATAATGCCGTCCCTCGCTGATTGTCTTTTTTCGGAGTTCCGGATAGGGATAGCTTTCCTTTTTTTAGTACAATGTTGATATCCGAATAAGGATAGTTCCAAGTCCAGTCTACTTTCAGTTTGTTTTCTGTAAAGTTCAAAATCGGTAAGAGGCTGCTGGATGGTAGTTTTAAAAGGCATGGGTTGTTTGGCAATAGCCAGTTTCCCCGTTCTAAAGCGCACCCAATGGTCTGCTGTCATCTCCATTTCCTGCAGAACAGGTTGGCGTCCGGCATAAAATCCTTCTCCTTTCAAATAAGCATGACACATATAAAACATTCTTCCGTCGGGAGTCTTTACGACTGTGCCATGACCACATGAGAGATAATCACCTTCACCACCATGCAAAACGGGATTTCCTGTATATTTTTCATAAGGTCCGCAGAATTTTTTAGAGCGTGCTACATATACATCATAGTTACTGGAAGGTCCACAGCAACCATGCGCTGAATATATAATATAATAGTAGTCCCCTTGTTTGAAGTGGTACTGGCCTTCCATGCCTATCTCTTCATCATCCACCAATAAAGAGAATGGTTCACCTTCCAGATGCAGGCCGTCAGCAGAAAGTTTGCATCCCAACAGTTCTATCGGGCGTTTGTCCAGTCCATACGCTTTCCAACTGATATATAGCTGTCCGTTGTCATCATAGATAAATGCGTCAATAGCTTCTGTGCCATAGGTGATGATCGGACCATGATCGGTAAATTCGTGTAAAGGAGAATCCGATGTAGCTACTCCGATATAGGAAATTCCGGTACTCTTTTGACGTGCGGTGTAGTAACAATAGACTTTGCTATTGTGATAAAACAGTTCTGGCGCCCAAAACGAATTTGAAGTCCAGGAAGGCTGTTTAGAGAAGATATGTCCTGCCTGTTTCCAATTGACCATATCTTTGGAGATAAATACCGGATAGAAAGGAGCCCACTCGGAAGAGGTACCTGTGGCATAATACGTATCATCTATCCGGATGATGGAAGGATCGGGCATGTCGCCCCGAATGACCGGATTCATAAAATAATGTTGTTCTTGCGCCACAAGTTGCAGCGCAAGACAAACACTAAACAGAAAGATTGTTATCTTCTTCATGAACGTTTTCTTTATTTTTTGAGAGGATCATATACGGCAACTGCCACGCGTGAATCGGCACAGCCATAATATAAGAACCATTTCTGATTGTAGAATACAAGTCCTTCTATAAATACGGTTCCGGCTGGATATTGTCCGCTCTTTTCAAAGTCTGATTCGGGAATATAGAAAGGTTTATCCAAGCGATCGATTAGTTTAGTAGGATTTTTGGCATCAAATAAGGCTTGTCCGGCGCAATAAGAGTTGGCTGTATACAGTGTGTCTCCTTCTGCGCCCGATTTATTTTTGCCGTTATAAAGCAGCAGTATTCCTTTGTCAGTCAGGATGGCAGGAGGACCACATTCGGTCAGGTCACTGTCGAACTTACCTGCGCGGGGAGTCATCACTTTCAGGAATTCTCCATTTTCATCCAACATCGGTTCCCAGTTGACAAGGTCTGTGGAAGTGGCTACATTCACAAACTTTTCTCCCCAGTACATCCAGTATTTGCCGTCAATCTTGGCAATCACTTGTTTGCCGTCAATTAATTGGGTTACGATAGAGGCAGATTTGGAAAATTCATCCATGAATCTTCCGTTGTATGCTTTTGCGAAAGCCGGTCCATGTTTTTCCCACGTTTGAAGATCACGCGAGGTAGCCACTGCCAAACGCGCCTGTTTGCGGTTCCATTGTGTGTAATGCATTACGTAAAGCCCGTCTTCTGTTACAGCAACACGTGGGTCTTCGCAACCGCCGGGATTTTCCAGCTCTTTCTGGCTGTCGTCTGCCGGATAAAATACAGGTACGGACATTCGTTTGAAGTGTAGTCCGTCGTCAGAATAGGCATATCCCAAACGGGAGGTACGTGATCCGATACCGGTTGCCGAGTTATCTTCAGCCCGGTAGAGGACTACTACTTTTCCATTATAAACAGTAGCAGCGGGATTAAACGTATCACTCGCTTCCCATGCTACTGAATCCTGTCTCATCGGACAATAGAAAAAGGTTGTAGTGTCAGGAGAAATAATCGGATTAATACCTTCCGGACGCTGGAAATCTGCCCATGCCCAGTCCGGGAATTCAGATGTCTGCTTCTTCCCGCCACAGGAAGTGACTAATGCGGCAGCCATCAGTAGATAAGCTATGTTTTGTAGTTTTCTTTTCATTTTTACGTTTGATATTATAAATAAGTGCTCTTACAAAATAATCTTATATCATAAATTTATATGCCTCGTTAATTTGCTTTAAGGGAAAGAGGGAGGCGTCACTTTAGTTCCCCACTTCACGTCAGGCTTGGACGAGGTAGTGTATTCTATTGTAGCCCCATTATTCAGCTGATCCCAATCGATCCATGTACTGTCATACGGTTTACCGTTCAGCTTCATGGACTTGATATAAATATTCTTTTCCGAACCGCCTTTTATCACCATATCCCCTTTCTTTAAATGAACTTTCACGGATGAGAATATCGGAGTGTTCACCGTAAAGCCTCCCACTCCCGGTATTTCGGGATAAAGACCGATACAAGCGAACACATACCAGGCGCCCATCGTCCCTAAATCATCATTACCTGGCAGACCATCAATTTTGCTTGAATACTGTTCATTCAATACACGGTTAATAATCTCCTGTGCTTTATAGGGAGTTCCGACCCAGTTGTATATCCAGGGAATGTGAAAGCTCGGTTCATTGCCGGAAGCGAACCAGGCATCATTGTAACCGGCATCCAGGCGGGTAAAAAATTCATCCAGACGTTTTTCTGCCGCTGCTTTGCCTCCAATGATTTCTATCAGTCCGGCAATGTCGTATGGCACCATCCAGAAATAATTCTTATAGGTCGATTCACGGAAATCTTCAGTCAGTGGTTTCCACGAACCATCCGGATTACGTGATTGCAGCCATCCGGTTTCCGGATTATACAGATTCTTCCACGAACGTGCAAAATGGAAATAACGCCAGCTTGCAAACTCATCTCCTACGGCATGTAAGGCAAATTGTGCGATTGCAAAATCAGCGGAAGTATATTCTAATTGTATAGAAGCGTTGTAATATCCTTTATCCAAATACTGTTTCAGTCCCGGACGAGCCTCAACCTCCTGTGACATTGCTCCCGGTTCTTCCGCTCCTTTTCTCATGGTTTTGAAAATCGGTTTCGGGTCATAATTGCGGGCACCAAAAGCGTAAGCATTGGATATCAGGATAGGAGTCGGATCTCCTTGCATCACTCCGGTTTCAATATTCGCCATGACCCAACGTGGATAAGCGCCGCCAGCTTCTTCAGCAAACAGTTGGTGAGAAATCACAATATCAGAAGCTACTTCGGGATCGAGCATCGACAATAATTGAATCTGTGTACGATAGGTATCCCAGTTGCTAAAAGAAGTATAGTGCTTGGAACGTGATTTATGCACTTTGAAATCAGCTCCCATGTATTCCCCATTCACATCACTACATACGTTCGGGTGAATGAATGAACGATACAGATGGGTATAAAATTGAGTGGTCCGGTCCGGATTAGTGCCCTCTACTTCGATTTTACCCAAGTAGTCATTCCATTTGGATTCTGCCTGATTCTGAATCTGCAGGAAATCCCATCCGGTATTCTCCGCTTTCAGATTCTCGCGTGCATTTTCTACTGATACATAAGAAACCCCAATCTTATATTGGATATTTTTCTTCTTATTTACATCAAAAGTAAAATAGACTCCGGAGTATTCTCCTTCAGCAAAAGTCGTGTTCGGCTTCAGTTCATCTCTTTTCCATGTTCCCGATTCCAACGCATCCGTATCAAACTCTGCTACAAAATAGACTTTATACGGTGTACGGAGTCCACAGAAATTACCACCTTCTGCATATCCTTCACACTTATTCGGTGCAGTAATAACGATGGCGGCCTGCTCTATCGGAGTAGCGGAAATACCTCCACCGATAATTACCGTACCATATTGCTGATCGGCCGGATATTCATAACTCGCCATACCAGTTCTTTCGGTCACAGTCAGTTTAGCTTTGATGTCTTCCTGCACCATTGCCTCATAATAACCTGCATGTCCTTTTTCTTCAGAGATATTGATACGATAGTTGAGAATATTGTCCGGAGACATCTTCAGTTTGCCTTTTACCGGAAAAGTAGGGAAGTTGCCCATGTGTTCGCAACCGCCGCCACTCAATTGGTTGATGACGAATCCGGAACGTTTGGAAAAGTAAGAGGGGGTAAACTGCACCATTCCATAAGGGTAGGTGGCTCCGGGATAAAGATATCCCGAAGTCAGACCCACACCTTTCGTTCCTATCAGGGTATTTACCTGACGGGAATAATTACTCCCGGCGCTCTGCGCCGAGAGACTCCCCCACCCTCCAATCAAAACCAATAATAAACCTGTTAAAACTTTATTTTTCATACTGTATTCTCGTTACACTTTTTAGTTTCTTATTCTTTCGACAAAGAGAAAGGAGCGGCATACTTCGACGTACATCGTTCTTTATTCGGTTGACTTCCCATTTCAAAACGGATAATTCCTCCGTCTGCTATATCGTCGTATCTGATAAAATTCTTATCCAACACACGTCCATTTAAGGTAGCAGACTGGATATAGAGATTCTCTTTACTATTGTTGTTCGCTTCAATCACGAATTTATTGCCGTTTTCCATCGTTATAGTAGCTTTCTTAAATAACGGACTGCCAATTACATACTCATCCGTACCCGGACAAACGGCATAAATGCCTAATGAGCTCAAGATATACCATGATGACATACCGCCTTGGTCTTCGTCTCCCGGATATCCTCTTTCTGTGGAATTATACAATCTTTCAACGATCTGGCGTACCCAATACTGGGTTTTCCACGGTTGACCGGCATAGCTATACAAATAAGGCATGTGCTGAATCGGCTGATTGCCGTGTGCATATTGTCCCATACCCGCCAATTCCATTTCTTTCATTTCATGGATCACTCCTCCGTAAGTTCCCGGTTTAATAGTGCTGGGAAGGGCGAATACCGAATCCATTTTGGTCGTAAATCTTTGGTCGCTTCCGAACAAGTCTATTAATCCTTCTACATCATGGAATACGGACCAGGTATAATGCCAAGCATTACCTTCGCAGAAAGGTCCACCCCACTCCAACGGGTCAAACGGTTCCTGCCATTTACCATCGACGCCTTTTCCACGCATAAAACCGATAGACGGATCGAATACGTTTTTATAATTATACATCTGACGGGCAAAGACTTCCTGATAATGTTTGTTTCCAGTCATCTTAGCCAGTTGGTAGCCACAGAAATCATCGTATGCATATTCCATTGTCTGTGCACTCGATCCCATTGATTCCGGATAAGGAACATATCCCAGTTCAAAATATTCTTTCCAGAAACCACGTCCGTTGGCGCCTCCCCAAGGACCTTTATTCATGGCTTCGTGCGCGTATGCTTTTAAAGCTTTCTCCGGATCAAAAGTCCGAATCCCTTTTGCCCACGCATCTGCCAATAATGAAATGGAGTGATTACCCAACATTCCTCCTGTTTCTCCGGGAGCTGACCAGGAAGGTAACCATCCGCATTGTTCTTGTGCGGCAAGCAAGGCATTCATGTAACGTCCCTGCATGGTAGGATGAAGAATATTAGTTAATGGAAATTGAGAACGGAAAGTGTCCCAGAAGCCATTATCTGTATACATATATCCATCATATACTTTGCCGTCATAAGGACTATAATAATAAGGTTCTCCATTCGCTTTACGTTCATAGAATTTGCGTGAGAAGAGATTGGCACGGAACAGGCAGGAGTAGAAAGTCTTCATTTGTTCGTCTGTTCCACCTTCTACCTGGATTCTGTTCAATAATTCATTCCACGTTTTATGTCCACGTATTTTGGTGGCTTCCAAATTCTTATCTTTACCCAGTTCGTCGTTCAATGTAATCACAGCCTGCTCTGCGCTGATATAGGAAGAGGCAGCCTTTGCCTGTACTTTCGATCCTTTCTTAAATTTGATATAAGCACCATAGCCTTTGCCTTCTCCTTCCAACTTTTTAGGATAAATCTCATCTTTCTGATTTTCCCACATACCGTAATCCTCAAATGCTTTGTCGAACTGCACTACAAAGTAACTACGGAATGTCTTAGAGTTATTTACAAAACGTTGGTTATTCACCCAACCGGAGATTTGTCTCTTTGCCGGATCAATCTTGATTTCACTCATATCTGTATATCCGTCAATTACCAGATAGGCGTCTTCGGTAGAGGGATAAGAAAAGCGTAAATGTACACCACGAGTAGTTGGAGCCATCTCGATTGTAATTCCATTATCCAGCATCACTTTATAATAATGCGGCTTGGCTATTTCATTATTATGGCTGAACTTCGTTGCCCGCATCTCCTGATTTACAACTAATTTCCCCACCATCGGCATAAAAGAATACACTGCATAATCACTCATCCACGGACTGCATTGGTGAGACTGGCAGAATCCTCTGATATTATCTACCGCATATTGATATTTCCAGCCTTCTCCATTTTTCCCTGTTTGGGCAGACCACGTATGCATGGCATAAGGCATACCGGTAGTAGGGTATGTATTTCCATAACTTAATCCGAAATGAGAGTCGGTACCTTGCAGTGTATTGACATATTGCACAAGGTCTTTCATTTGGGCATATATACTTGTTGATAAGAAAGAGAAGATTACTAAATAAATGAGCTTGTTCATGGTTATTTTTTATGTGTTACATCTATTTCACTTGGCAAATCGAAACAACTATATCTATTTATTACCATAAGTAATACCCTGCCAGTCATCTGTACGGAAAGGGGACGCCGGAAGGTTAACTCCATTGTATAAATTACAAATTGGATTATCTGCCCAAGCATAACGCACTGCTATTGGGAAAGCAACTTCAGGAGATGAGACGATGATGGAATTACCATCAATCACAGCATCAGCCCAATGAAACTTATGATCAACGCCAGAGATAGTAAATCCTTTTACTCAAGTGGAGCATCGTTATCGTACAATGATTCCCAATTAAATACACGGTAGAAATAAGGACGATAGAAGTCAGCACTACCCGGTGCATTGAAATTATCCCAAAAGTTGGAACAGTCTGTATTGGTAGAGATCACCAATTCACCGGTACGTGATAAAGCCGGATGAATATTTACCATATAAACATGTTGATAACGTTGTTCGCCAATCTTATCAAGAAATTCGGGTAATGTAAAAAGAGTCTTTTGGTCGACAAACGGCCCATAAGGGTGCTTACTACGGAACATCAGCACGTCTCTCCCGAACCACATGGATTGTCCAATCATGTAGTAGGTATCACCTTTTTTAAATACCCAAGGCATAGAGCATGCACTTTCCAAAGGGATAATTGTAGAGTTTTCAGCATCTTGGATTGAGGGGTACTGCGTTGTCCACGAGAAATGTCCTTGCGGATCGGCCACATAATATTCCCACTGGCTGCCAAGGTCGCGTGTAGCGGTACGTGCCACAGCCACCTTATAATTGGAAGTTGTGTAAAGATAGATATGTCCGTCTTCGTCTTCCCACATAGTGTCGCCATAACCTAAAGTGTGGTCGTTAAAATTATCATTACGACTGATAAGTTTCATATAAGTAGCATCACCCGGCTTTCCTTCCAAGCTATAAGTAGCCAAGCAAGTACCAAAGCGGCGCATCAAGTTGTTCGGATCGGTATTATCAACGGCTCCCCACAACATTTGCATCTGATTGTTATATATCGTAGCATCTCCTGCCCAATAAAGATAATCCTGATCGATTTCTCCAGCTTGTATTTTTTCATCCGATAGTGTAGCTTTCGGATGACGAATGTGAGTACGTACCTGATAGTATCTATCCGCATTAGGATCGTTGGTTTGTACGTAATCAGCTAACCAAACAAGATTTTCATCCTTCTCACCAGGTGTTTGTACCATAATACTGTTACGAGGGAAACTACAATTACCTCGTGAACGATTTTCATTGATTACGCCATAGAAGCTATCATTGAACGACCAAAATATATTCCCGTCAGGCAAACCAGTGGTGAACACACCGTCTCCTCCATTCCAGCCCAACGACCGAGTGAAAAGGGCATTGTATTTCAAGTCTTTGTAGACGAACACTTTCCAATATTGTCCTGATCGATTTGGCATTAGTTCGAGATTCCATTCGGAATCAATTTGAGGCATCTTCACTTCTGAATTGCCGTAATAAGGTTCTTGCTGGTCACCACATGCTCCTCCAGCGAGGAGTGCGATACTTAGGATAAGATGAATTGGTTTCATGTTTAATAAGATATTTAAGATTATTTAATTTGTTTCTGCACCTGTAAAGCCGATAATACAAGCCATAAAGGTTGACAAAAAGATGCGTCTCATAATGTTATACTATTAGAGTTTAGGATAAAGACGATTCAGGAATGAAAAACCACTAATTCGGATAACTCTTTCTTTAGATGTATTTGATTTACTATCATTGCTCGAATAATACAATGACCTTTTTACTGAATAATAATACGTGAAAAAAAATATTGTGTTTAGTGGTGTATATCTTGTCAATCGTCTTAATACAAATTCAAGTCGTGAATTAGTCTCGGCTTATTGGCTTTAAATTGTTTAATTTTAATTTTATAAGTTTTACTATGAAATTGTACATGAAATCATTAACGCTACTCCTATTTTTAGGAACAGTTGCGTCCTGTAATGACAGTTTCCTCGATCAAACCCAAACTTCGGATTTAAATCGTGAGACCGTTTTTGCAGATAGTACGTATACCGCCAACTTCCTAACCGGAATTTATACCGACATCGGGTTTGATATCAACTACAACCGATGGACATACCTTTTGGCTAATGGTGGTGGGCTGCAAAGCGCTTGTGACGAAGCTGAATTTTATCCTTCGTCAACCATCTGGACAAACATGATGTTTGCTACCGGTACGGTTAATCCGGTTACGGTGAGTGATGACGCATGGTCGAAATGCTACACCAACATTCGTCGGTGCAACGTATTCCTCGCCAATATCGACCGATCACCGATGGTACAGAGCCAGAAAGCTCAATACATATCCGAAGCACTTTTCTTGCGTGCCTGGTACTACTTCATTCTGATGAAACACTACGGCGGTGTACCAATTATTGGTAATAATGTATATGATGCTACTTCGACAATGAAAACCTCGCGTAATACATGGGCAGAATGTGTAGAGTATGTGACCCATCAATGTGACTCTATCGTCCAACTCAATGTACTTCCCGTGAGACGAACTGGTCAAGAAAACGGTCGTGCCTCATCGGCAGCGGCATTGGGTCTTAAAGCCCGTGTCTGCCTCTATGCAGCCAGTCCATTATTCAATGGAAGTGATTTCGCTCCTACTGATACCAAAGAATTAGTAGGCTATCCCTCTTATGATAAAGAACGTTGGAAAACGGCAATGGATGCTGCCCGCGCAGTAATCAACCTAGGAACCTATAATCTCTTTATTAGAAGTAAAGATTTGAACGGCAAAGCCGAACCTGGTTTCGGATTCTACGTCGTATTCCAAGCCGGTGATACACGAAATGCCAATTTGACCGATGATGATGGTAAAAACAATAACGGAGCCTTTGCCGGCAATATCCTCGACCGTAAGTATCAACGTGAGTCTGGACATGAAGCTGCTTACTATCCCCCTAGTGGCAGTCACTCCGGAACACGCCACGGCGGGTACATATACAAAGAACTGGCAGATGCCTTCCCTATGATTGACGGTAAACCCATTAACAACAGCCAATACACATTCGATCCTTTGAATCCCGCCAAAAATCGCGACCCACGTTTCAACAACACTGTGATTTATGACGGTGCATTAGTTCCTGCCGACGATACTTACAGTGCTACCACAGTTGTTAACACATGGATTGGCGTAGGGCAGACAAGCGATGCCGTATACCAAGGCACTGCCACCGGTTTCTATGTACGCAAGGGATGTGATCGCTTATGTAAAGGTAGTACATGGAACCCAAGCCGTCACAACGATTCACTAATACGTTACGCCGACATTTTACTGATGTATGCTGAAGCAGCCAATGAATATCATGGTCCCGATTTCGAAGAAACGCTAGGCGGACAACAACTTGGTTGCTATCCTATATTAAAACTCATTCGCAAGCGTGCCGGCATCGAGCCCGGTGCAGATGGTATGTATGGACTTGAAAAGAATATGACACAAAAACAGATGCGCCAAGCCATTCAGGAAGAACGCCGCCTTGAATTTGCTTTTGAAGGACATCGCTTCTTTGATGTACGCCGCTGGATGATTGCTCCACAAACCGAAAGCAAAACCATGCATGGCATTGAAATCACTCGCGCCACTGACGGAACAAAGACTTGGAAAGAATTTGATGTACGCACGCATGTATGGCGTCCGGCTATGTACTTCTTCCCAATTCCTTACAATGAAACGGTGAAGTCGAAAGATTTGCTACAGAATCCCTATTACAACTAATAAAATATCCAAAATATGAAACATAGCATACATTTGGCAGCAATAGCCTTGCTGACTACTCTGCTTGTGACATCGTGTGATACGTTCTCTGCTCCTGCTGATCCTGACAAAAACACGGAGCAGGTCAAAGACATATCAGGCACGTGGCAACTCACCACAGTGAGCCGCAACAGTAATGATATTACCGAGACCATGGACTTCAGCCAGTTCCAAATTGACCTGAAGAAAGATGGTAAGTACACAATTGAAAACTATCTGCCTTTTGTGGTACGCCACAATGGCACGTGGAAAGTTGACGATATCTATTATCCTTTTCGCCTCTATTTCACAGAGGATGGAACCACAGAGCAGGCTAGTACCGATATCCTATTCCCCATTACCAATGGCGAACGTAACATCGTGATTACTCATAGCCCCGGATGTGGTTCGAATACCTACACCTATGTATTCAAGAAAATATCAGAAAACTAAAAATCATAACGCTTTATGAAAAAGAAATTAATCAGCTTGCTTCAACGCAAACGGCACATCGTAGCGTTATCAACTATACTTATGACTTTCATCGTTATGAGTTGCCTCTTTATCGATTCTGTCGATATAACCCAAATGATAGATGGAAAAGCCGTAAACTATGCAAAGGCCGGAACGACTGCTACTTTCAAAATGCATGGACACATTAAGGTTGAAGGAGACCCACGCAATGACAAACGACTTGTTTTCGGTTTTTTGGCTCCTAAGAGTTGGAATCTGGCACAAAATGCCAGAGTTTCGTACACAGAAGATACATTTGATCCGAATATAGGTGAGCAAAACATGACACTTATACCATCGACCGAACAGCCTAGCAATAAACCAGGATTGTCATGGTCGGCCGCTCTCATGCAAGAATACGGTGTAGGTACCAATATTCTGGAAGATATGGAATGGGCAGCCTATTGGACAAGACCCTATAACGGTGTCGCAGATGAAATTCATTTTACAATCTATGTCCGTGTACCGGTAGGAAACAAAAATCTGCGTTTCAAACCATCATTCTTTATTAACAGTACTGACGATAACTTCAGTACAAGTGCAGATGCAAAGAAATGTGAGGAAGCCGGATGTTTTGAGGTAGTAGAAGGTGAAGGACTTGTCACTGACTTCTGTAGCGAACACTTCAACAAAACCACTCCATTAACAGCATTGCAAAACGACTTTGTTACCTTTAGCTTTATAGGAGGCATGGACGAGGATAATGCACTTGTCAAGGCCGATAAGATCTATTTTGAAGGAACGGCGGTAGCTAGCGACGGACACCGTTATACCGTAAATGAGAAGAGTGACAAGACCCTGATGAAACGAGAGAATCAGTATACCAAAACATACAATATCACATTCTGGCCGGAAGGGTTCTTCAATGTACCTGAAGGAACAGAGCTTGTAAGTATTGAATATGCCTTCACTAATGCCGATGGATCTATCTCCGTTACACAGTCTGATGATGACTTCGTAATGTTAAATATACCTCTTCCTCCGCAGAAGGAACCATTCATATATACGTTCTATTGCGAGTGATAACCTTATATTCTACTGATAATGAAACAGAATATGTATAAAATGATAACGACGGGACTACTATGTATAGCTGCCGTCGCACTAAAGGCACAAGATGCACCGATAGACAGTGTGGATCACACTAAAAGTAATACCCTAGGAGCATCTTCAACGGTTTATACCAACGACTTGATAAAATATCAGTCAGCCACCATCCTTACCGGATTGCAAGGACGATTGAAAGGTCTTAATGTATCACCTTTCCGTGGCATGCAACTGTTACGGACTGATGCCAATACTAAATCCGATATAGTGGGAGCTATTCCTAATGTAGGTGGAGGTATCTACGGAGATAATTCGGAGTTTCTCATTTCAGCACGCGGACAGTCACCTATAGCCATTGTCGACGGTGTGGAACGTGACCTGTATTCCATAGATCCCGAAGCCATTGAATCGGTTACCATTCAAAAGGATGCTCTTTCCAATATGTTTTTAGGAATGCGCAGTTCACGTGGTGCATTGATTATTACTACCAAAAATCCTGATGCAAAAGGTGGTTTCCATCTCTCACTCACCGGAAAGTTTGGTATATCCAGTGCATTGAAATCCGGTCCAAATCCACTTTCGGCTTATCAATATGCTTATTTGCTCAACGAAGCATTGCTTAATGATGGCAAGTCACCGCTCTATACGTATGATGATTTTGAAGCCTATCGCAATGGAACTTCCCCTTATCTGCATCCCGACGTAAATTGGAAAGATGCTATTATGAACAATTCTACTACGTCGCAAGCCTATAACCTGAATGTAACAGGTGGCGGACGAGTGGCTCAATACTTTGTAAGTTTGGGATATTACAGCGAAAACGGATTGTTCAAGACGAGCGATGCTAATAGCTACAACACCAATTTCAAGTACAACCGGTATCTCATCACATCGAAGGTAAACATCAACGTGACAGATGAATTTAAGGTAAGCATGTCTTTAATGGGACGTATAGAAGAAGGAAACCAACCTGGAGGTATTTCGGGGACAGGATACAGCGACCTTTTGAGCAACGTATGGCAAACTCCCAACAATGCTTATCCCGTCTTAAATCCCAACGGTACGTATGGTGGTAACGCTTCGTATACCCAAAACCTCTATGCACAGACCACTGGTTCGGGATATATCTCAAGCAATACCCGCGACGTCGTAGGAACCATTAATTTGAAATATGACTTCGATAAATTGGTGAGAGGACTTTCCGTTGGTGCAACGGGAAACATCTCATCGCAAGTGCGCAATGCTATCGTTCGTACCAAACAGGCACAAGTATTTCAATACAGCATAACCCAACAAGGCAACGAGGCTTATGACAAGTATGGAGATGTGAGTTCACAAACCAACAGTTACCGTTCAGTATCGACGTACCAATATATGTATGGCAAAATGTATGTAGACTGGGAACGCCAATTCGGTATGCATGGTGTAAAAGCTTCACTTTGGGGCGATACACGTACTATACTCAACAACTACGACCTGCCTATGATTCCGTCGAACATCGGACAGAAAGTTGAATACAATTACGATAACAAATACTTCGCGCAAGCAGCCGTAACGGAAAGTTATTACAACCGCTATGACAATGGACGTCGCTGGGGAACATTCTGGGCAGTAGGTCTGGGTTGGGATATCAGCAAAGAGAAGTTTATGGAGGCATCGAAGATAGACCAACTCAAGTTACGTGCCACATACGGTCATACAGGAAACGGAATCGACAATGCCGGTTACTTCAGCTATTTAAAGAGATACAATGAAGATGGCGGATTCTGGTATAGCAACGGTACATCCATGAGCAACGGAGGTTCAGTGTCAGAAATATCCCCATTGGCTAATACCCTCCTGACATGGGAAAAAGGAAGGAAGGTCAATGTAGGTTTAGATTTAACCTTATTAAAGAACCGTTTGACTCTCTCGGCCGACTATTACAATGACTACTACTATGACATATTGCAATCACGTGGTAAGAGCATCGAATTGCTGGGTATTGCTTATCCGGCAGAAAATATCGGAAAAACACGTTACTACGGATTGGAAACACAACTTAGCTGGCAAGATCACATCGGTAAGGTGAACTATTATGTATCAGCCAACTGGAGTATGGAACAGAACAAACGGTTGTTCATGGACGAGCAATACGTACCTTACGACTATCTGAAAATGACAGGTCAACCCACCGGTACCATCTACGGATTGGTAGCTACCGGATTCCTCACAGCTAAAGACATAGCCGATGGTTATCCCGTAATGAACGGCTTCAACAATATTCAAGCGGGTGACGTGAAATACAAAGACATGAACGGTGACGGCGAAATCAACGAATTCGACCGTACTGTGATTGGTGGCGACAAACCGACTTGCTATTTTGGTATTGATTTAGGCTTTGAATGGAAAGGGTTGGAAGTTACAGCACTTATCCAAGGTGCTTACAACCGCGACTTATATAATAGCGACCGCACGTTGCTCGAAGGATTCCAAGTGATCGGACAAAGCTACGGACAAGCTTACACCAATTTGCTGAATCGTTGGACACCCGAAACTGCTGAAACAGCTACGTATCCGAGACTGACTGCCGGAGGCAATATGTACAACTACGGAAACAACTGGAACTCTTCACTCTTTGTACAGAACGGAAACTACATTCGTCTCAAGAACGCCACCGTATCGTACAAACTACCCGAAAACTTCTGCCGTAATTACTTAGGCGGACTGCGCGTGAAGATATTTGTACAGGGACAAAATTTACTCACATGGTCACGTACCCGCTTGCAAGACCCTGAAGTTACCTTCACCAGCTATCCGTTACAGCGCACCATTACGACTGGAATCAATCTTAACTTCTAATAAAAATGATGGATATGAAACAAAATAAATATGGCACATGGGCAGTAGGAGCATTTATGCTGTTATTGAGTGCTGCCGCATGTACAGACAGTTATGAGAGTACGCCTGTAGATATGTTTACAGAAGATTACCTCTTCTCGAAGACCGACTCCAACGGAACTGTAGTACGTAAATACCTCAACCGCATCTACTATTACATGCGTAATGGACACAACGGCGTAAATGGTGACTACCTGGATGCCGCTTCCGACGATGCGCTCTCTGTTATTTCGTCCGAGTCCGATGTATACAAACTGGCCATCGGACGTTACAGTGCCTCCAATTTTATTAACTCGGATATGATTTGGAGCGACCCTTATTTGGTGATTCGCCGCGTGAACATTCTGTTGAGTGGCATTGACGTAGTACCTTTCAACACTACTTACACTGATGCACTCGGTAATACACGCAGGCTCAATGATTCTATGAAAGCCGAAGCCCGGTTCCTGCGTGCTTACTTCTATTTTGAATTGGTGAAGCGCTACGGTGGAGTGCCCATTATCGGTGATAAAGTGTACGAATTGAACGAAAACATCGAATTGCCACGTAGCACGTTCGAGCAATGTATCAAGTATATTGTAAGTGAGCTTGACGATATCAAAGATGACCTTCGTTCGCTGCCACTACCTGACGCCGCCGCTAGCGCACACGTAGTAAACACACAGGCTGCCCAGGCACTGAAGATTCGTGTATTGCTCTATGCAGCAAGTCCGTTATTCAACGAAAAGCCCATTGAATCTGGTAATGAGTTGATAGGATATGCCTCTTATGATCGCGAACGTTGGAAAATAGCAGCCGATGCCGCCCGCAACTTTATTAACACGTACGGAACAGGTGACGGAGCTATCATGGGACTTGACGATAATTTCAAAAATGTATTTACCAATTGGTATTCAAACGAACATAAAGAAGTTATCTTCTTCCGTGAAAACGCAATGGATAAGACGGTGGAAACAGCTAACGGTCCATTGGGACTTAGCGGTGCCAAACAAGGAAACGGCCGCACCAATCCCACACAGAATTTAGTCGATGCCTTTTTAATGAAAGACGGTCACTTTATCAATGATAAAGGTAAATATGAATACAATGAACAGCTTCCTTACGCACAACGTGATCCACGTTTGGAATATACCATTATACACAATGGTTCGTCATGGGTGAACTCTACGATGGAAACATGGCAGGGTGGAGCCAATAATCCTCTTGGTTCGTCGTACTCGCTCACGAGTTATTACATGCGCAAGTTTATGGGTGATTTCGAAGCAGCCAACGAATATCAAGACACACAACACAACTGGGTGATGTTCCGTTACGCCGAAATACTTCTGAACTTTGCCGAAGCCGAAAACGAATATTTGTCTACTCCTTCACAAGCTGTATATGATGCTATCATCGCCCTGCGCCGACGTGCAGGTATCGAACCTGGTGAAAAGAATTTGTATGGACTAACAACCGATGAGCTGACACACAATTTGACGCAAGCCGAAATGCGCAAAGTGATTCAGAATGAACGCCGCATTGAATTGGCTTTTGAAGAGCATCGCTATTGGGACATTCGTCGTTGGCGACTTGCCGAACAGGTCTATGCACAGCCTATTCAAGGAATGTACATCACTAAATCACAGACTTCCACGACCTATGTTCCGCAAGCTGTACTCAATGTACAATGGGACAATAAACGTTATTTCTATCCGATTCCTTATTCGGAAGTAATAAAAAATAAGAATATGGTTCAAAACCCTAATTGGTAATATCTTATGAAAAGAGTAATTATAACATTCTTGTGCCTCCTCTGCATTGTACAGGCATACTCCCAATCGTTTACGATAAGCGGTACCATTATTGATGGGGAAAGCAACGAACCGCTTATCGGAGCTGGTATTCTGGTAAAGGGAGCCGGAAGGGGTACCATCACCGATATAGATGGAAAATATTCGCTGGAAGTGAAACGCGGCGAAACATTGGTATTTTCGTTTGTGGGCTATCAAAATCAGGAAGTCGCAATAACAAATCAGCGCACACTGAATATCGCATTAAGGGTTTCCGAAGCCAACAACCTGAACGAAGTTGTTATCACAGGTCGCGGCAGCGCGAAACGTATCACTTTGACCGGTGCCGTGAGCGGTATTCAAGCCAACGAATTACGTAGAGTTCCTACAAGTAGCTTACAGAATACATTATCGGGTAAACTGCCCGGCTTCTTCAGTCAGCAACGTTCCGGTCAGCCGGGAAAAGATGCTTCCGACTTCTTTATCCGTGGTGTCAGTTCCTTGAATGAGGACGGTAACAAGCCACTTATTATGGTTGATGATGTGGAATACAGTTACGAACAGCTGTCGCAAATCAATGTCAATGAGATTGAAAGCATATCTATTTTGAAAGATGCATCAACGACTGCTATTTATGGTATCAAGGGTGCTAACGGTGTGTTGGTAGTCAAGACACGTCGCGGTGAAGAAGGAAAACCTGTGATCCATGTACGTGCAGAAGCTGGTGGCCAGATACCTGTCCGTAAACCCAACTTCTTAGACTCATACAACACCGCCCTGTTAGTCAACGAGGCACGTACTAACGATGGTTTGACTAAAATGTTTACACAACATGATTTGGAACTGTTTAAAGACGGTTCCGACCCATACGGACATCCTAATGTAAACTGGTACGACGAAGTGTTCAAAAAATCGGCTATGCAGTCGAACATCAATGTCGACGTATCGGGTGGTACCAAACGTTTGAAATACTTCGTATCCGGGGGGTATTTCTCACAAGGTGGTTTGGTTCGTAACTTTGCTAAAGCGGATGACGATGTGAATACCGGCTATTTTTACCGCCGTTTTGACTACCGTACCAACTTGGACTTTACTGTTACTGATAATCTGACTATGCGTCTGGACTTCAGTTCGCGCTTCATGAACATCAACGAACCGAGTAGTCTGAATGCTACAGGCGAGATTTACAATTTCACCGCCATGCACCCCTATTCGGCACCGGTACTCAATCCGGACGGATCGTATGCTTACCTTTCAGATGTGGACGGTTACGGACCTACATTGAATGCACGTTTGGCTAACGAAGGTTACACGCGTACACGCCGTAACGATAACAACATTCTCTACGGTGTGAACTGGAAGATGGATTGGCTCACCAAAGGATTGTCGGCCAATGCACGTATCGCTTACTCTACCATTGATGAAGTCTTCCGCAAGGTAAACCGGGGAAAAGATGCGTACCCTACCTACCACTACGATCCTACTACGGATCAGTATAACATCAACCCCAACCGTAAATATGCTTATTCACAGTATGCTCTGACGGCCGGAACCAACCAGGCTGTGAAAAATCTGGATGTTCAGGCCTCCATCAACTATGCACGCGTATTCAATGGAATACATGACGTTAGTGCCACGTTATTGTATAGCCGCCAAAGCCGTACCGTAGAAAAAAATCCAGACGATACAGGAGAAAAGATTCCCGAAAACTTTCAGGGTCTTACCGCTACCGTAGGTTACAAATATAAAGATAAATATCTGGTCGACTTCAATGTTGCATACAACGGTACCGACCGTTTTGCCGAAGGACACCGCTACGGAATATTCCCTGCTATTGGTGTGGGTTGGCGTATCTCCGAAGAATCGTTCTTCAAGGATAACATTTCTTTCATCCAACTATTGAAAATCAGAGCTTCGTATGGTATTGTAGGTTCGGACGTAGCTATGGGTAACCGCTACCTTTACAACCAGATATATACAGCAACTGATAATGCTTATAATTTTGGACAAAGCGATGTCACTTCCACTGCTATTACGGAAGGTGACCTTGGCAATAGCAGTGTGACATGGGAAGAAGCTAAGAAGTTTGATATAGGTCTCGATTTCAATGCATTCGACCGCTTCTCATTTACTTTCGACTGGTTCTACGATAGACGATATAATCAGCTTGTGAAACGCAATGACATACCGCAAATCCTAGGTGTGGGTACTTCACCTATCAATGTAGCACGCACTAGCAATATGGGTTTTGACGGACAAATTGGTTATCAAGACCGTTTCGGTGAGTTCAACTTCAATACCAACTTTGTATTCTCGTATGCTAAGAATAAGGTAGAGTTTAATGCCGAAGCACAACAAAGATACGATTGGTTGTCGGCAACAGGTCGTCCTATCGGTCAACCATTCGGTTACACTTGGATAGGTTATTATACACCTGAAGAAGTGGACTTGATTCATGCAGGAGCCGCAAATGCACCGGCTGTGCCTAATACCGATGTGCCTATCCAAGCCGGCGACTTGAAATACAAAGATTTGAACGGAGACGGTGTTATCAACGACTTCGACAAGGGAGCTATTGGTAAGCCAAACTTACCCAACACCACACTGGGATGGACAATCGGTGGTTCGTGGAAAGGATTGTCAGTGAGCGTACTCTTCCAAGGTTCGTTCAACTACAGTTTCTCGGTAAACGGCACAGGTATCGAACCTTTCAAGAGTCAATTCCAACCTCTACACCAGAAACGCTGGACATTGGAACGCTACCTGAACGGTGAAGCCATCGAATTTCCGCGCTTAACAAGCAATCCGTCAACTGTAAACAGCGCAGCAGCGTATATGTCCGACTTTTGGTTAATTGATGCTTGGTACATCCGCTTGAAAACCATCGACGTCTCCTATCAAGTGCCCACAAAAGTGTTGCCTTCATGGCTTACAAACCTCCGTGTCTACCTCAATGCTTACAATATGTTTACATGGACAAGTTTTGATAAGTATCAACAAGACCCGGAAATCAAGTCCAACTCCGCCGGTGATGCATACATGAACCAGCGCGTGTTTAACTTAGGAGTACAACTTACATTTTAATAAACCGATAAATACTCATAATAGTATTGATGTAGAAAGGGGATGCGTCCATGTGATGCATCCCCTTTTTACTTTCTGATAAGAGTATGATATATAGCCAGAAAAGCGACATATAATATCCTATTCAAACGGGTAAACCTTCCAATGCAATCTGGCTAGATTGTTCCTGATAAACTTACATCATAATCTAGTTTCAGTCGTTTTAGTATTGTTCACAAACTCCTTGATAGAAGAAGATAGCAACCAAAAGCGAATTACAATATCCCCTACAGAGAGAGATTTAAGATAAGGAGGAGGAGTACTTTCAATACTTTCAGTCTCTTTGCGTTTGCCGGTGGATCTATATATCCAGTGTGGTGTAGATATATAATCACCATACTGGATATATATACCTGACACGTAGTCTAAAGAATACAGAGCGGAAGCCTGGCAACGCTGAAATACAGGCTTAGAATCATTGATATGCAGGATGAGAATCATTAACACGTCAGGTGAGTAAAACAGAGCCTCTGTTTAAGTGAAACGAAGCCTGCATTTCACTTAAACAGAGGCTCTATTGAACGAATATAGAGGCTCTAAAAAAGAGACTGAACTCATCTCTCTTTTTTGCTTTCGGTTCGCTTTCAGTCAACAACCTTTTTTACTGATGTTTTTGACTGGAAGCTATTTTTAGTAATCACATTTAGATTATAAGGATGAAGTTTAGTTCCAAACCGTACAAAAAGAAGATGATTAAATAAACGAACTCCTCATTTATTGTATTCTCCTTTACAAATTCACTGTAATGCCTTTAGCTATATCACCAGAAGATTTATAAGTATAACCAGCATGCAATACTTCTACCTTTACCATTCCAAAATCAATTTGATCTTCCCCCTTATCGTCTGTCACCTTTACAATAAGACGATGCCCGTCTACTAACTCTGCTTTAAAAGTTAGCTGTTTATAATCTCCTTTCTGGAATCCCCATCCATCTCCTTTGTCCCAATACAGAGAGCCTTCCGCTTTGCCATCCTCATCCGGGCAAACAACTAAAGTCAATGGGTCGAATGAATTTTCATTCACATTCTGAATTATTTTGCCTACTGGAATAATAGAACCACCTCTTACTTTTAATTTAGCCTGATATTTACCTTTTGTATCTCCTTTAACCAAAGATAAATTTTCCCAAATTCCTTTGGGTAGAGAAGGATTCTTTGCAAATGCAGGAATTATCAACAGGTCTGTCCCCAACATGAAAGCTTGCTCTTCAGCACGCAAACTTTCATCTTTCGGATCGGCAAAGAAAACCGGAGCCATCACAGGCTGTCCATCTTTATGAGCCACATGAAAAGCAGTGTAGAGATAAGGCAGCAAACGGTAACGACGTTCTAATGCCATGCGTGATTCCTTTTCTATATCTTTAGTAAATGCCCACGGTTCCTTGTTATTTGTATCACAGGAAGCATGTCCTCTGGAAAAAGGGAAAAATGCCCCGAAGCCTAACCAGTTTCCCCACAAATCGGGAGTCGTATTCCCAGCAAATCCACCTATATCCGGACCATTGAAAGGCTGACCGGACAACCCCAATGTAATAGACATCGGTACAGAAAGTTTCATCTGTTCATAAGTAGCTTCGTTATCGCCCGTCCACATGGCTGCATAACGCTGTCCGCCAATAATATTGGAGCGGGAAAGAAGAAATGGACGTTTGCCTGGATTAGCAGCCATCATGCCATTATAAGAAGCTTCGACCATCAGACGACCATAAGCGTTATGATACATTAAATGGCTACCAATAGGTAAGTTGCCTCCTCCTAAATGAATATTGTTCTCCGGCATCGTTCCCCCAGGACCATCAAATACAGACGGTTCATTCATATCATTCCAAATGCCATCTATTCCATTAGCCATAAAGTCTTTATAAAGTCCGGACCACCAAGTGCGCGTCTCCGGACGGGTAAAGTCAGGAAATGCGCAAGCACCCGGCCATACTTTCCCGTGAAACTCATTACGATAGATATCACAAACAAAAGCATTTTGCTCTTTTCCGGTTTTATACACAAAATAGTTATCATCCACTTTTACGCCTGGATCTATCATATACACGGAATGGAATCCATTATCATGCAGATACTTATTCATGCGCTTCGGATCTGGAAAATCCCTGTTATTGATCGTGAATACACGGAATTCATCCATATAGTTGATATCAAACCATATTACATCGCACGGTATCTTCTTTTCACGAAAAGTATTGGCAACTTCTTTCACTCTAGCTTCCGGCACGTAAGAAAAACGAGACTGATGATAACCGATTGCCCATCTGGGAGGCATACTTATAGTACCGGTCAATTCGGCAAGTCCTTTTAATACAGCTTGCGGAGATTCACGATCTATGATATAAGTACGAAAAGGTGCTCCTTCAGTATTAAATTCAATTTTATCTGAATTAGTAATCAATTCAGCCTTCCAAAAACTATCAAACAATACGCCAAATGCTGTCCCGTCTGGACGAACACCCAATACCCACGGATGCGTTTGATACAGACGTGAGCCACCATCAACCCGATACATACCATTATCCGTATTCCACATTTTAATCTTTTGCCCATTACGCAGCAACGGACCGGTCACTTCACCACCTCCATACAGACTTGTTCCGGCTGGAACATCCAATGAGGCATTTGCCTTGCCATCAGTCATCGTAAATTGAGGAACTAATTTCCAGTTTTCCGGTACTTCACCTTTCTTTTCCGGTTCATGGGAGAGAATTAATGAAGGCGTACGGGAAACATCATACCCTACGGGGATAAATTCTACAATTCCATTTCCTACCAGTGTTACTTTTTCTGTTTTTATATTACCTGCCCAAGCTACCTGAGCCGTAAAGAAGAAAACAGCCATTTGCAATAACGATATTCTTTTTCTCATTTAAATATTATTTTAGTTATTAGTTCCGCCAACGGATTTTAGTCTGGCAATTTCATAATCAAAAGCTTGGAAAACAGTCCTCATGATATCATATTTTCATTTTGGTCAAACAGGATTTCCAGCAACTCCTCCGGTCACTCATAAAAGAAGAATAAACAGACCGGAGGAATATTGTGGAATTTCAAACACCAATCCTAACTTTTTACCTATATCTATTGAACTTTATACTATGAACGCTTGAAATTTAAGAAACCACTAAAGAGAAATTTAAAAAGAATCATATAAAAATAATAATCAAGGCGATTAACTTCAAGTCCATTCACTGGACAATTTTCCTAAAGTTAATTTTGTTTCTGCACAGACTTAAATTAAATGATAATTTAGTTTATTACGGTGCGTTTTTAAATGTATCAATAAAAAATTCAGCAGCCTCTAGAGAAGATTTTTAAATTTCATTTCTCATATTCTCATAGGTGACTGATAAACAACAAATAATCAAATAAATAGCTTATGAGAAATACTTTCTAAGACGGCATTTCTCATAATACACCTTCTATTTTAGCTTAAAATTCACCTTATTCTCATAGTATTTCAGAGTATTTCTCATAGTCAAATACTATCTTCTCCTTTTTTCTGGTTGAAGATAAACTGTAGTTCCGATTGTCCCATATATTATGGGAAAATGTTCCCTGATATTATGAGAATTTATTCCCACAAAATAAGAGAATCTTTTCCCTACTAGTAGGGAATACTTTCCCACAATATATGGGACAAGGAGAATATGTACTTCCCTGATAATGGTTGACTAGTTGTTTCTTTATTCTTGTATAGGTTGATTGGAAAAACACTATGAGAAATGAATCCAACAAGTATGAGAAATAAGGTAAAATACGGGGTATTTGACAGAAAAACTATGAGAAATACCATCTTAAAAATCATTTCTCATAGTCTATCCTATTAGTTTTCTGCCATTTATGATTAATGAATGAGAATATGAGAAATGAAAATCATAAATACACTCTAGTAGGGGTATCTATTTCAAATTAAATAGAAAATCATAATGCCCTGCTTCTACATCAACAGTCTGCTCCTTAACACTCACTTTCTTCTTATTCTTTTTACATGAGACAGCATTATTAGGGATGCAAACTGTAGCCGTTGTTCCGGCAGGAACTGTCAATTGAAGATTCAACTGATTATCATCTTTCAACTTCCAATTAACAGCAATTGTGCCATAAGGTGATTCTTTCGTTACTTTTGCCCAGATCACACCGTTTGGTATTTGAGGATCGACATAGAAGTGACGATATCCAGGTTTAGCCTCGTCAAGACGTATTCCTCCTACAGCCTGATAAAACCAAGTACCAATTCCATTGTAACAATTGTGCACACGACTTCGTTCTCCGCTCCAATATTCCCAAGTCGCTGTCGCACCATGGTCAATCATATACAGATAACCGGGATAATCACGTTTCTTCATCATTTGATAGAAGAAATCCACTTGTTTATTCCGAACAGCCCATTCTGTCAAAATAGGTACTCCAACCAGACCAACAGCAATATGTCCTTTATATTTTTCTTCGGTCATCGTAACGACATTCTCTTTCACTTTATTGTACAAAGAATCAGGTACAACACCTACCAACATAGGATAGCACATATCCAACTGTGAGCCGGTAGAATAGATCCCTTCATCCGCACGGTAGAATGTCTGATGAATCAACTTATTGAGTTTTTCTCTACGGATAGCAAACTCTTCCGCCTCTTCTTTTTTGCCTAATGTTAAGGCTGTCTTATACATAGTGCCCAAGCATTCGCTGATAAAACAGTTACTTACCAAATCCACAGAAGCCTGATTACCAGCATCTACCCCCATAGGTGCCAGCCAATCTCCCAAATACCAGTCACGGTATTTGGTATCGGGCCAACGTTTCAGCAAACCATCTACTGTATATTTATCAACATACTTAAACCACTCTTTCATTTGAGAATAATATTTCTCAATCAAGCGGGGATCATTATAGTTGACATACGTTCTCCAGGGAGCCTGTACAAAGAATCCGCACCAATACGGACCGCCACCACCGGCACCCGGATTAGGACCAACATGCGGCAAACTTCCTCCTTCACGCATGGAGTCTCCCCATGTTTGTACCCAGTTTTCAAAAGTAGGGGCTACATCGTACATCGTTTGCAAAGACATCGTTGAGGAGTTTCCATCCCCACCATATCCTGCACGTTCCAAATGCGGACAGTCTACCATATATCCACTAAAAGTCAGACATTTCATCGTATACTGAATCATTTGGTGAATAGCATTCAAGTCGGCATCCGAACATTCAAAAGTGGCCGCTTGCTGATAACCTCCGTGAATCTGGAGCGATTTCATCCATTCTCTTTCCGGCTTTACAGGAAGATTGGAAATGCGCACATACCGATAAGCGTGATGATTGAATTTATTTCTAAAGCATTCTCCATTCCGTCCACCAGATATATAAATATCACTTTCACCCTGTTTGTCAAATTCCCCGTCTTTAGTCAGATTATCACTGTATTCCATTGTTATTTCATGACCTACAGGCAATGTAGGCATATACATTTCAAACCATCCGGTCTGCACCCGTCCCATATCTACCAGCCAAGTGTCTTCATTCAATTGCTTTATAGAAACTGGTTGTAGTTTCTGATAGATTTTATTGACCTCACACATTTGGGGTGAAGCAATATGATCGGGAACTTTCACCGTTACTACCGGAGCCCATTCCATCTTGTTCAATGCTTGTGAAGAAAGATCTGTTGGCAAAATTCTTCCATCCACTCTTTCACCAGCGAATTGCAGCGCGCGCCAAGTCCCTGTATCTGAATAACCACTTTCGCGCCCACACCATGAACTATCTGTTTTTGTCAGTACTTCCCATTTTCCATTTCGTAAAACATTCAGTTCCGCTTTCACCAATGGGCCGTCGTAAGCTGCTCCGAAAGTAGTACTTTTATACCATCCCTGTCCAAGCCAGATCAATAAGTCATTTTCTCCCTCTTGCAAATAGGGAGTTACATCATAAGTGACGATCAATGAACGCTTAGTCAGATGAGATACAGCAGGTGTCAGTACATCCTCGCCAACTTTTTCTCCATTGATATAAATCTCATGATAACCCAATGTATTAACATGCAAAAAAGTGGTTTCCCCTTTTGTTGCATTTACTTTCTTACGAAGAATAGGAGCACAGACCTTTCCTCCCTCAACAGAGGAGCCTATATATTCGCCATGCATATGTGATTTATCCAAAATTCCAACGGCAAAACGGGCTACCGGGCTCCAGGCTGAAGCCTGTTTTTTGGAATCCCATGCACGAACTCTCCAATAACATAATGAGCGGGAAGACAAAGAAGCACCTTGATAAGGCACCATTACCGAAGCATCGGATTTCAATTTCCCGGTATTCCATAAATCGGCTTTATCTTGTATCAGAAGAATACTGTCCGAAGCCACTTGTATCTCATAGTAAGCTTGTCTACCTTTCAACCCGTCACCTTTCAGCTTCCAACTGAAATGAGGAGTAGTATTATCAATCCCCAAAGGGTTCACCAGATTCTCACACTTCATTTCTGTCAGCATGAAAGGCGCTTCTTTCGTCTTACCATACATAAACGCTGGTATACAGCCAAAGCAGCCTATTAATCCTACAAACAACAAGCGTATATTCCTCATAATATATCAGTTATATATTTCAATGTAATCCATTTGTATTCCTTCGTTCATACCCAATAAGATGATGCTGACACACATCATTATTTCATTCTAGTCAGTTTCACCTGATGAGTAACCGGTTTATTTATTCTATAAATTGTTTCAACAATAGAATTCATATAATCACTCCATACCTTACGTATTTCAGGATGCATTGCTTTGACATACCAGTCATAGCTTGCTCTAAGAAAAAAATCTTTTGGCAAGTATTCCTGAAGTTTATCAATAGCTTTCTGATTATCGGCAAACAATAATCCCTCCTTTTTCAAGAAAGAATATTCTGTCCACAAATATTCTCTGAACCGTTTCTCTATTTCAAACCGCTCTTCATTCAGGTACATAATTGTCATAGCCTGCTGATATTGGGGAGTAGTCGGATAGTCCGCCAGATTAATCCCATCTGCCAATCGTTCGGATGAAATATCATCTATAAACTGACCATCTATAGTCAACCGATACCTCCCTTTCTCCAAGTTGATTACCTGAAAGTATTCCTGATTAAATTCCTCCATAAACGGGATTAACGGCATGGCATCACGTTGAGATCTCTTGTTTCCCCAGCCATGCCGCGGAATAGAATCCAAAGGATAAGGAAGCGCATTGGCCAGATAGTCAAAAGCCAGTTCGCCTTCTTTCTTCTTTAATCGGGAGATTTTACAGTTTTGGTGGGTTACAACATTCG
>OGEQ01000930.1_pt1 | contig 27334 bp, 23 predicted proteins | sample 1570731 | NCBI WGS metagenome assembly OGEQ01 (sample SAMEA2582132, study PRJEB24529) | metagenome | biome: Human gut stool | place: China | collected 2011
CTTTGGCGACGATGGCGTCGATCTGTTCCTGCGTAAATTCTTGCGCCATGACAGAGGTAAGCGGAAAAAACGCGGCGATAACCGCCATGGTTAATGGAAGCTTTTTTATCATTGTCATGAGTTTCTCAATATAGGTTAATTTTATTCAGACAATAACCAGCCTATTCTGAGCTGACAGAATATGTCGCTATCATCAGAACAAGTTATTTTTTATTTTGTACGGTCACAGAGGCATTACTCAATTATCGTTACCCTTCCTCCTTCGCTGATATTAAACAAATGGTCTTTCGCTACTGACAAAAAAAACACAGCACGAACCAATAAACGCTATTTCCCAGCAGCGGATAGACGGCGCAATACATGCCCCCGCGGGGGCATGTCAGCAAAAATTAACCAAAGATATAGGTATTGACGAGATTTTCGAGTAATTCCTGACGCCCGCTCTGAGGCTGCGGATTCAGATTATGCTGCTCAGCGTATCGGGCAATATTATCCAGCGACATCTGCCCGCTCATAATTTTCTGCCCCAGCTCGCCCTGCCAGCCGGCATAGCGTTTTGCCAGACCCTGATCGAGCTTGCCATCCTCAATCATGCGCGCGGCCAGCTTGAGGGACAGCGCCATCACGTCCATGGCGCCAATATGGCCATAGAACATGTCGTATTTGTCGGTGCTCTGCCGGCGAACTTTGGCGTCAAAGTTCAGGCCGCCGGTGGTGAATCCCCCGGCTTTGAGGATCTCATACATCACCAGGGTATTTTCTTCCACGCTGTTCGGGAACTGATCGGTATCCCAGCCGAGCTGCGCATCGCCGCGGTTGGCATCAACGGAGCCGAAAATGCCCAGCGCGATGGCGCTGGCGATTTCATGATGGAAAGAGTGCCCCGCCAGGGTGGCGTGGTTGGCTTCAATGTTCACCTTGATCTCATTTTCCAGACCAAACTGCTTCAGGAAACCATACACCGTTGCGACATCGTAATCGTACTGATGCTTAGTGGGCTCCTGCGGTTTCGGCTCGATAAGCAGCGCGCCGCCAAAGCCAATCTTATGCTTGTGCTCCACCACCATCTGCAGGAAGCGGCCAATCTGCTCACGCTCCTGGCGCAGATCGGTATTCAGCAGCGACTCGTAACCTTCGCGGCCGCCCCACAGCACATAGTTTTCGCCGCCGAGCTGGTGGGTGGCATTCATGGCGGTCACTACCTGCGTGGCCGCCCAGGCAAATACCTCCGGGTCGGGGTTGGTCGCCGCCCCGGCGCCATAGCGCGGGTGGGTAAAGCAGTTGGCGGTGCCCCACAGCAGTTTCACGCCGGTTTGCTGCTGTTTCTCCGCCAGCACCTCGGTCATCACGGCGAAATTATGCAAATACTCTTTCAGCGACGCGCCTTCTGGCGAGACGTCGACATCGTGGAAGCAGTAATACGGCACGTTGAGCTTGTAGAAAAATTCAAACGCCACGTCCGCTTTGCGTTTGGCCATTTCCAGCGCATCGCCCGCGGCCTGCCAGGGACGCTCAAACGAGCCGGCGCCAAACATATCAGCGCCATTCCAGCAGAAGTTATGCCAATAACAGGCGGCAAAACGCAGATGATCTGCCATCCGTTTTCCCAGCACGATTTCATCCGGATTATAGTGGCGAAACGCCAGAGGATTATCGGTTTTAGGTCCGGCAAAAAGAACGCGTTCGAGCTGGTCAAAATAAGTTTGCATGATGAACTCCGAAAATGAGGAAGCCGAAAATTAACAACTGTGACACATCGTGTATTCTCATCGTCGGTTGCTCAATTACGTTATTTCACTCAGCGATTGAGAAAATGCTCAAATGTGAGCCATCTCGCAAATAAAACTATTTTAAATATCTCGCTTCGCGCGCGTATAGCGTACACTTCCTGGGGAATTCAGGTGAACATAGCGAATTAAAATGCCGGTTTTGTCACATTGCATATCTGTCAGAAAATTAGCGGCGGATAACGATTCAACGCAGGTGATACAGGCCTTTGCTTCGAGGATCACAGAAGTAAAAAAACATAATTACGTAATTTAAAAACGTAATAGATTCTTCCAGGTCAACTGTGTCAGAAAGTGTTTCACCTACACAAAACAAACCGGAGTCTGCTTAGAATGAGTAAAAACATAATGCACAGTCGGCATGATGAATATCATAAATTAACCCGCGGAGAACGAATTGGTTATGGCATGGGCGACTTTGCGCAAAACCTTGTTTTCGGCACAATTGGGGGTTTTCTGGCTTTGCATATGCTGACGGTAAATACCATCAGCACGGCAACGGCAGGCTTTATTTTTCTTTTTGTCCGCATCATTAATGTGTTTTGGGATCCGATGGTCGGAACCTACGTGGATAAACGAACCTCGAAAGCAGGGAAATATCGTCCCTGGCTGTTACGAGCCGGCGTGCCGCTGGTGATCCTGTCGGCATTACTGTTCGCGCCCATCCCCGGAGTGAAAGGTTCGGTGGCTTTCGCCTTTATTATTTATCTGGCACTGGACCTGGTTTATTCCTTAGTCAATATTCCCTATGGCTCGCTGAATGCCTCGCTGACCCGCGACCCGGAATCGATCGATAAGCTGACCAGTACCCGCATGATGCTGGCCAACAGCGCCAACCTGCTGGTCTATACCCTGTTCCCGATGTTTGTGCAGATGGCGGCGCCGAAAGATCGCAGCCTGAAAGACACCGGCTTTTTTGGCCTTGAGCTGAATCTCGGCAACTATACCGATCCGTCAGCGAACTACGCCTGGTTTGGCGTGTACGCCATCTATATGATCATCGGCGCGGTGGCCCTGTTTATCTGTTATAAATTCACCAAAGAACGCGTGGTCGCGACCGCCGAGCAGACCGCCAACGTCAAAACTACCGACCTTTTCCACGAGCTCAGACATAACCGTCCGCTGGTTATTCTCGGCATGTTCTTTATGCTGGCCTTTACCTTCATGTTCTTCATGAACACCGTTAACGGCTTCTTCAACCAGTTCGTCGTCGGCCACTCCGAATGGATGGGCGCCGTGGGTCTCGTCGCGTCTATTCCCGGCATCGCCTTCCCGGTGTTCTGGCCGAAACTGAAAAAAATCTTTGGTAAAAAAGGCTTCTTCCATCTGTTCCTCGCCATGTTCATCGTCGGCGAACTGCTGACCTACGTCTGGTCCCGCGAAGGGATGCACGACGCCCTGTGGCTGGCCTACATCGCCACCTTTATTAAACAGTGGGGCTTAACCTCCGCCACCGGCTTTATGTGGGCGCTGGTACCGGAAGTTATCGCGTACGGCGAATTAAAATCGGGCAAACGCAATGCCGCCATTATCAATGCCATTATGGGACTCTTCTTCAAGATCGGCTTCACCATCGGCGGTGCTATCCCGCTGTGGCTGCTGGCGGTGTATGGATTTAATGAAAGCGGCGCCGTGCAGAGCGCCAGCGCCATCGACGGGATCATTATGACCGCGGTGTGGATCCCAATTGCGCTGGCCGCTATTTCGATGGTGATCATGCAGGTTTATCCGATCTCCGATAAACATGTTACCGACATCAACCGTCAGCTGGATGAGATCCGCGTGTAGTTAAAAAAATTATAAATCAGACCGATCCTTAACTTTCCATTTTAAAAGGTGTAATGAAATGTCACTTATTCAAAACCCGATATTACGCGGCTTTAATGCCGACCCCAGTATTATTCGCGTCGAGGATACGTACTATATTGCCAACTCGACGTTTGAGTGGTTTCCGGGCGTGCGTTTACATGAGTCGAAAGACCTGAAAAACTGGAACCTGCTGCCTTCGCCGCTCTCCACCACCACCCTGCTGGATATGAAGGGCAACCCCTCCTCCGGCGGCATTTGGGCGCCGGCGCTCTCCTGGGCCGATGGGCAATTCTGGTTAGTGTATACCGATGTGAAGGTCACCGAAGGCGCCTTTAAAGACATGACCAACTACCTGACCACCGCGAAGGATATTCGGGGGCCGTGGAGCGACCCGATCAAGCTGAACGGCGTCGGGTTTGACGCCTCGCTGTTCCATGACGACGATGGCCGGAAATATATCGTCCAGCAAACCTGGGATCACCGGGAGTACCATCACCCCTTCGATGGCATTACCTTAACGGAGCTGGATACCAACACGCTGAAGTTAATGCCGGAAACCGCGCGCACCATTTACCGCGGCACCGCCGTGGCGCTGGTCGAGGGGCCGCACCTCTATAAACTGAACGGCTACTACTATCTGTTTGCCGCCCAGGGCGGCACCGTGTTTACCCACCAGGAGGTGGTGGCGCGGTCGAAAACCCTCGAGGCCGACAGCTTCGAAACCGAGCCGGGCGACGTGTTCTTAACCAACGTCGATACCCCGGACAGCTACATCCAGAAACAGGGCCATGGCGCGCTGGTCTCCACCCCGGAAGGCGAATGGTATTACGCCTCGCTCTGCGCCCGGCCGTGGAATCGCCCGGGGGAATCCATCTACGACCCGCGCGGCTGGTCAACCCTCGGCCGGGAAACCACGATCCAGAAAGTGTACTGGGACGACGAGGGCTGGCCGCGTATTGAAGGCGGTCACGGCGGGAAGACCTTCGTCGAAGGGCCGAAAGACGCCATCTTCACCGAAAGCGCCAGCGATAACAGCCAGCAGGATGACTTTACGTCGCCAGCCCTCGACCCGAACTGGAATACCCTGCGGGTGCCGTTTACGGCCAAAATGGGCACCACCGGCAACGGCAAATTAACCTTAATCGGCCAGGGTTCGTTAGCCAATACCCATGACCTGTCGCTGATTGCCCGTCGCTGGCAGGCCTTCTATTTTGACGCCGCGGTGAAGGTGAAATTCGAGCCCTTCAGCTACCAGCAGATGGCCGGGTTAACGAATTACTATAACGACCGCCACTGGAGCTTTGTCTTCCTGACCTGGAATGAAGTTAACGGCAAGGTCATCGAAGTCGGCGAAAATAACCGCGGAAAATACACGTCGTACCTGAAGGATAACGCCATCAAGGTGCCGGACGGCGTGGAATACGTCTGGTTCCGGACCAAGGTCCGCAAGCAGACCTACAGCTATGAATACAGCTTCGATGGCGTGTCGTTCACCGAGATCCCGGTCCAGCTGGATGCCGCGGTGCTGTCCGATGACTATGTGTTGCAGAGCTACGGTGGGTTCTTTACCGGGGCGTTCGTCGGCCTGGCGGCGGTAGACTACGCCGGGTACGGCACCCAGGCTGAGTTTTATCAGTTCGAGTATCAGGAGCTGGGCGATGCGTTAGCGGCCGATGGGAGCTATAGCTGGGAGGCTGGCGAGACGCGGGATAAGTAAGAGAGTGTGAGCCCACGCTACCGGTAAGGTAGCGTGGGGTTTGTGCTGTGTGTGATGTAATTAAAGCGAGTGCTGTCGGATGTCAGTCTGCGGGGCGCAGCCGGGCCTTCAGCACTTCGGGAGTAAACGGCGGATCTCGCCGGTGCAGCATTGCATGGCAATTGGGACATACCGGGATCAGATCGGTTTCAGGGTTCAGACGGTAGTCCTGCTTGATCCCGGACAGTGGAATGAGATGGTGGATATGGATAAAACCTTGGCCGATTTCGCCATAGCGGCTGGCCATATCCAGACCGCATACCTGACACCGGCAGCCATGCAGGCGAAGCGCCGCCTGACGAGCCTGACGGTCGCGCTCATAGCGATTGACCACCACCTGCATCGCCGCCCCTTCCACGAACTCCATAGTCGTCTGTCCCTCATCGGGGAAAAGCGCAACCTCGTCATCGCCAGCGCCCTGCGACGCGATCGTAAATCCTTGATCCAGTAACAGGCGCACGCATTTGGATTTAATCCCCCCGCTGAAATCCGCCGGGGTAAATTCCGTACCCGTCGCAAGCGTGGCCGCTAACCCGACGATGGCTTTTGAAGGATACCGACGCCCCTCAAACTCGATCTCATACAGACGCGCGCTTTTAAACTGATGCGCAACGCCTGCATCGTAAGCGCGAATGGCGGCGATGATGCATTCCCTGGATAAATGGTCCGGTAGTTTTTTCATAAGACATAGCTATCTGATGGCGCGAAGCTTGAGTATAAATAGAAAGCTATGGGCTTTTCGAACAAATAAATAGCAGTGATAGTTAAATCGCGATCCACGTAGAACCGCCGCATCTGGTGGGTTGATCGGCAAGGATTTTGCGAGCATCATCGCATTTATTTAGCTGCCACTGTAACGCTATGCCCTCCAGCACGACCCTGCAACACGCGATCGAGAACATCACTATCTGGCGCAAAGGCGAACAGCGTGCGCCGCATAAGCCACTGTTGCTGCTGTACGTCCTCTCACAGTACCAGCGCGGCCATGCGCGGATGTTCGACTACGCCTCAGAGATACGCGATGAGCTGCATAGCCTGCTGGAACGCTTTGGGCCGCAGCGCCGCCAGTACCGGCCGGATATGCCCTTCTGGCGCCTGAAAGGCGACGGCTTCTGGGAACTGCACAACAGCGACCAGTGTTCAACCCAGGGCAGCCGACAGCCGCCCGGCAAAGAGCTGGAGCTCTGTCAGGTCGCCGGCGGCTTTGATGAGCCGCATTTTGCGTTACTCAACAGAAACAAGAGGCTGATCAATACCCTCGCCCATCAGATCCTCGAGGCGCATTTCCCGGAGAGTATTCAGGAAGAACTGGCAGAAGAGATGGGGTTTGATCTACATCAGATCCGTAAAGAGCGTGACCCGTATTTCCGCCAGCAGGTGCTGCGCGCCTATAACTATGAGTGCGCTATCTGCGGCTTCAATATGCGCCATGATAATACCTCCGTCGCCCTGGAAGCGGCTCATATCAAATGGAAGCAGCACGGCGGCCCCTGTGAAATCCCTAACGGCCTGGCGCTCTGCGCGATTCACCATAAGGCCTTTGATAAAGGATCTATTGGTCTGGATGAGGATATGCACATCCAGGTTTCGCCAGCGGTGAACGGCGGGGGCATCGTTGGCAGGCTGTTCTGGGATTTTGATGGTAAGCCGATTACCTTGCCGCAGGGAAAAGAATGCTATCCGCAGGAGGGATTTGTGGCGTGGCACCGGCGTGAGGTGTTCAGGGGATGAAGGGGGGATGGGTGTGAGGTTTAATGTGGAGCGTAGGGTTTAGGGATTGTGAATGTCTTTCGGAGAGGATTTCGTGGTTGATCAATGATTGGTCGTGGCTAGATTAAAGGACTTATTTATTGGTTGTTTTGATATTGATGTTTGGGGTTTGGGGTTTGGTGCGAAGGCCGGACTCGAACATCGCAACTATCCTTATGATCTTAAGAGAGTAAAACTTATCATGCTGGGCATGATACCATCATTGATACCATCAGTCCCGACTGGTGATAATCGAACAAAGAGTATATTAATCTTGTTTGCTTACACTAACCTCAACTTTATCTATATCATAAATACTTACATTGCCTCCAGTCGCATTTAACGGATCAAAAAGAGCAAGATTGATTCCTTCACTTACAGAACTACTATAAAGTACTCCATGAAAGCCAGTTTTCTTAATAAATTCGCATATATATTGACTTGGAATATAATCAAGGGCTGCACTTTTAGGTAATACAGGTCTTGTTAGTTCATAACCAAGTCGCTCAAGAAAAGGTATATCTGCAAGCATTTTACCCATTTCACCTGGATCGGTTAATAAAAACGGTGAAACGGTTTCACGAGGGTTTCTTAGGTCTATTAGAGTCAAATTATCTCTTAGAGTAAACTCTGCGACACAAGCTCTGTCACCTGTATGAGGTCGAATTTCAGACAAAGCTGTATCTGGTTTAGATCCAAGATATAAATACGGTATACCTGTAGGATTTGCTCTCCCATGACTAACTAATCTCTTTGGGGGAGCCCCCATTTTGTCTATCGTAAAAGCAGCATCGTCTACATAAATACGGGCTCGATACCAAATTTTAGAAAAATCATCTAAAGCAAGGAAACTTAATAACTCGCCAAGCCTATCTGTATCAAGTGATTTATTCAAAAAATATCTATTTTCATACATGAGTTCCTGACAAAGATGATCCCATAATGCGAGAGATTCACTCTTATAACTATCAGAAAGTACGAAGGTTTTTCTAACAACATTCCCATCATCAAGTATATCACCTAATAACTCTTTGGCATGAGCCTCATCTAAAAGAGGATGTGAAAATAGCTTCCAATCCTCTTTCAAATGTGCAACTAGACTCTTACCATCCGGATGATTTTCGTAGATGTTTATCAATGAACTAAAATGATCAAATAAAGCATGAGGCTCAATAATCTCAATACCTTTGGTACCACAATACGAACAATCACCAAAATCTGGGGAAAGTGAAGGTATGATATTTTTCTTTAAACCATTATCCCCAAAACAGCTCGCACAGCAGTACTTGATCATATTATTTACCATCCATGAAATCGGCTAGGGTTTCTATATGGTGAATCATAGACAATTTTTTAACTGTCCCTAAACCAGGGAAGTGACTCGGATTATGTAATCGCCTAAACTCTTTGATAGCCGACGTTTCAAGCAACATGGATTTGCCTGAATTTAAAGCAGCCATTAATTTATCAAGGGACTGTGCGAACTTACCTGCTGGGTCTGTCGGTGTATCACGTGTTGTCGAAACAAAATGATAGATGTACATTTCATCTTCATGCTTCGTATTAATGTAAGTAAGATGAATAGCAACCGCATACGCAGGGCCACCGGACTCACTAAATTCATCACCAACAATTAAGAAATCACCAAAACCATTCATACCCTCTTCTTCATAATTAAGATGAAGATCTGAAAAGAACTCAGAATCGGGATGGTCAGCATTTCGTCTTTTTTCAAAGCCATCTTTAATTAAAATTTTTTCTGAACCCGAAAAATGTTTTCGATAAGCTTTAGAACAATAGTTAGAAATAAATACATGTTTGTATCCATCCCCAAATCTTTCATGTAAAGCTTTTGGCTCATCAAACCCGGCATGAATAAAGGTGACTTCATGAACGAGATCTGAATGAAGGAGATTATCAACCTTAGCAATAGTCATACTCTTATCAAGAAGTATTCCTACAGAAATTTTTTCATACTTACTAAATTCATTTTTTAATAATTGAGCTATACTTTGTCCATCGGTAGAGTGATCACCACATGCCGGATTAATGATGACAATAGCCCTACCATCATTTTCTTTTATTGTTTTCAGTGTTCGCTCAAGACCATTGAGAGCCTCTCTCACAGGCTCTATAATTGGAGTAAAACCTGCCTCAGCCATTACATTAGCAGTGTCTCTAATAGCCAACAGTTCAAATTGTTTCCCACGAAAATAAGGATAATACATAGTTTGTTACTCCCATAACAATGCCTCATTAAGAGGAAGCTGCATAGTATTAATTAATCGCTCATGATCCTTAGAGCGAAGCTGAATAGAAAGTGCCGCTGGTTGTAAAGACTTTGGTAAGTTGAGAATCAACTCTCTTAAAGAAAGTAAACTTCTGCTTTCCTTTAAAGTTTTTAGCATTAAATTATATACAGAAACAGGTGGTAGGCCACTAAACTCTTCTTTTAAGAAACCATGCATTTGGGTATTCGGTAAGTCGGGGATTTTTATACCTAACTCGGAAGCAATAATTTTCGCCTCATTAATTCTTAATGATTCAAAGATTGTTACAGGGCATATAAAGTCTAAAACTTCTTCAGCTTCTCTTATAGTAGATATTCGATTCCAACGGGTTAAACTCAATACCCCAATGGAAGATTCAGTCGTTTTCAGCACATCATCTAAATGTTCTGAACCTGCTATGACATAGATTTTCCCAAATGCTTTACGGTAGTTCGTTATTTGGTTTTGTAGACGGCTTAATGAATCCCTTTCGGATTTTATTTCGTAAACCGTTCCAGTTCCGTTCAGTATGATGAGATCAGCTTTGCAAGAGCCGATTCTGAATTCATTAAGCATACAGGCAGTTCTTAATGAATGCTTCCCAAGCAAAAGATTGTGTGTGAGCGCAGAACGATAAACATACTCATTCCGCAAGCCTGTTTGTCTAAGTAAGGCAAATGCCTCATTGAAGGCTTCACCAACGGTAATCCCAAGTGTCTCTGCATGGTCAAAAAGCTCGGTCTCTCGGAGAGAACGAGCAAACATAGGAGACTGCCCTCTTTTCGCTATCTCGCTGAAGACGGAAGCGGAAAAAAGTCTACTTAAAGCAGTCAGTTGAAAAGAGCTAAGTTCGTTACTTCTCATCATGGTGAATCACATAGTCCATCGTTCAGGATCTTGTTTGGTTACTGTCAAAATCCTTAGCAAAACCCACATAAAAGTCGTTCATCAGTGTAGGAAAGCCATGAAAAAATCTTCACCTTAGGTTACCAAACCAGCAGTGCTCTGCAAAGAAATCTCTTCAGCTACTGGAATGCAATCTTTCTGCTTTGTTAAGTATAGATAGATTTAAGAGCAGAAGTTGTGAGATATGGCACAACCGATTGAAAAAGATAGGGTCTATGCATAGACTTCTACAAAGAGATAATATTAGGAAGATATATCAGACACTTCCAGTAATTTAATTGAAGCTTATTAAAGATATGAATCAAGAGTTATATAAATCAATGGTTATTTTTAACGGGGAATTAACAGATCTGGTACAGCACCTCAATACTGAAGCAATACCAAATTTGAGTTACAGCCCCAAAAAAAATCGAAAAAAAATAACCCCGCCTTTATTCTGGATTTATTAAATCAATATATATAATTTTATGGCTGACTCAGAACAGATGCTCTAACGCAAAAAATTAAATTCTTTTTTTGTTTTCCTTATCACTACCTGAACAAATTGGCATAATTGAAGACAGTATACTTTCTTCTTTTTTCGCAATTAAAGCCGGTATATCTATATTATTACAATCAAGATTATCTCCCCACCAATACATAAATTTGTTCACTGCGGGTGTCATATCCTCTTTAACCTGATGATATTCATCATTCGTAAAAATAGAGGATATTAACTTCAAGTCATCAACTTTTATTTCCCTTACAACTATTATGAATATATCCTCTGTAGGAAATAAATCAGTTTCCTCCAGTGTAATAATTAATTTATCAAGTATCTCACTCATAAGTACATCAACCTCATTGAATGCTTTTTCATATTTACCCATCATGGTGCTCCTTTTATTTGCATTATTGCTAAACAATATTTAGCGGATATATTTCAAATATCAAGCACCATAACAATAAAAAATTATAAATCATTTCAACCTTATAGGTATGAAATACAAAATCTTAATTGAGGTACAACCTTATATGGATAGCCTCCTTTGGTTTTACCCCCTGATTCAGAGATCATATATAAATGTTTTTTTGCTCGTGATGCACACAATCGAAACAGTCATTTTAGCGCTTCGCCTGCGCTACAGGAGAAGCTTTTGAAAACAATGCAAGCGAAGCTTGTCTGTATTTTTGTAAAAGCAACCGCTGCATTATTCTTTTTCTTTATTATAACTGAAGCAAGGGCTAACTCAGCGAAGCCGCTGCGCTTGCTTCTTCGAGTTCCCCTTGCTTTTCTGCCCTTCGGTTAGAAAAGAAACCAAACCGCTACCAACCTTGAATATCTATTTTTTTGAATAGGTCCCCCCTCCTTAACTACCACTATCAAAAATAGAAAAATCATCTTACAAATAACCCCACACACATCATTTTAGATTGCGACCTTATTAAATTAAAAATTCAACCTTAGATGGAATTTAATGTATAAGGAATGTCTTACTGTAACGGAGAATTTTAAACATTAAAAATTATAGATATGGTTTGTCATAGCCTGTACATCTATTCACCCCATGCTTATGCACTAAAAAAGCATTTTTTGAATACTGGAGTTGCCCCTGCTAAAACGGACACGGCTAATTAACTGCTAATATGGCATCAAGATATTAGCGTGGCGATTTCATGTTCAACCCCTTGTGTGGATGCAGATTATTATAATCCTCTATCCATTCTGCCATTTTTCCATCACTGAGACTGCATCCGGCAGATCATTTACTTACACGTAATTCCGCTTGAACGTCTTTACAAACGATTCTGCCATGCCGTTGCTTTCCGGATGCGTACTGGTGTAGTACACACGATGAACCCCAGTGAACTGGCGAATGTGCGCGTGGCATCGGCTATGCTGCAATTATGCCAATGACAGTGGCTCCATTGACGGCAATGACCTGACATCTACAATCCCGCTACAAAGCACTTACTCCATGAGTCATTGCACTTGCTGAGCTAAACAAACACACTAAAACCAGATAATAATTAATCGCTGTATAAGCTCGTAACAAGCGGAACTTTAAGGCAAAATAGGGCCATCTTCCCCCTTCACAAGGTTACGCTAATGGCCAGAAAACCTAAAGAAATCAAAACAGACCCGTTAGAGGTCATCCTGTGGAAAGCAGCTGACAAGCTACGTAAGAACATTGATGCAGCCGAGTACAAGCATGTCGTGCTGGGCCTGATTTTCCTTAAGTATATTTCTGATTCTTTTGAATCTCATTATGAGTTGCTGAAGGCTGGTGAAGGCGAGTTCACAGGCGCTGACCCGGAAGATAAAGACGAGTACACTGCTTACAACATTTTCTTTGTCCCTGAGCTTGCACGCTGGAACTATCTAATATCTAAGGCCAAGCTACCCGAAATCGGTAAGCTGGTTGATGATGCTATGGAGCTTATCGAAGCGGGTAACCCACAGCTAAAAGGTGTGTTGCCGAAAGTCTACGCTCGCCAGAACCTCGACGCCACTGTACTGGGTGAACTGATAGATCTGATTGGCAACATTGCACTGGGAGATGCCAAAGCGCGTTCTGCTGATGTATTAGGCCACGTATTCGAATACTTCCTTGGTGAATTTGCACTGGCAGAAGGCAAACAGGGCGGTCAGTTCTATACGCCAAAATCCATCGTAAGCCTGCTGGTTAACATGCTGGAACCCTATAAAGGCCGAGTCTTTGACCCTTGCTGCGGTTCCGGTGGTATGTTCGTTCAGTCAGAAAAATTTGTTGAAGCGCATCAGGGAAATATTGACGATATTTCGATTTACGGTCAGGAATCCAACCAGACCACCTGGCGTCTGGCAAAAATGAACCTGGCTATCCGGGGTATCAATTCAGAACACGTCCGCTGGAACAGTGAAGGCTCATTCCTTAACGATGCCCACAAAGATCTAAAATCTGATTTTATCATTGCCAATCCACCGTTTAACGTGTCTGACTGGTCCGGTGAGCAGCTTCGTGGCGATGCCCGTTGGCAATACGGTATCCCACCTACCGGGAATGCTAACTTTGCCTGGATGCAGCATTTTCTGTATCACCTGTCGCCAAAAGGTCAGGCTGGTGTTGTACTGGCAAAAGGGGCTTTAACATCTAAAAGTTCTGGTGAAGGTGATATCCGTGCCGCACTGGTAAAAGATGCCAATGTGATTGACTGTATCGTAAATTTACCTGCAAAACTGTTCCTGAACACCCAGATCCCTGCGGCGTTATGGTTTATGCGTCGTGATCGTGAAAATAGCAGCCAATATCGTGATCGCAGTAAAGAAATTCTATTTATTGATGCCCGTAATCTCGGTAATCTAATTAATCGTCGTACCAAAGTGCTTTCTGACGACGATATCAAGACCATTGCGGATACCTACCATAACTGGCGCAATAAAGGTGGTGAATATGAAGATATCCCTGGATTCTGTGCGTCCGTAGACATTAATGAAGTTGCTAAACTTGATTATGTGCTGACGCCTGGCCGTTATGTTGGTCTTGCTGATGAAGAAGACGATTTCGACTTTAAAGAACGGTTTACGGCTCTTAAAGCGGAGTTTGAGGCGCAACTGGAAGAAGAAGCGCGTCTAAATAAATCTATCGCTGAAAATCTGGCGAAGGTGGTACTATGAGTGAATGGGTGGTTAAAAATTTAGATGAAGTTGTTGAATACTTCATTGATTACAGAGGGAAAACACCTGTTAAAACAGGTTCAGGCATACCACTTATCACGGCCAAAATTGTCAAAGATGGATGTTTACAAACACCTACTGAATTTATTTCGGTCGAGGATTACCCACTATGGATGACTCGTGGCTATCCAGAAGTAAACGATGTTGTTTTAACCACAGAAGCTCCATTGGGTGAAGTTGCACTTATCAAGAATAAAAATGTCGCCCTTGCTCAACGAATTATTACCCTAAGAGGGTATAAAAACATCCTGGATAATAAATTTCTAAAATATTGGTTGCAATCAGAACAAGGCCAATATGAACTTGAATCACGAGCGTCCGGCACAACCGTTTTTGGTATTAAATCATCTATCCTTAAAAAAATTCCAATATCTCTGCCACCTTATAATGAGCAAGTTGCTATAAGTTCTGTATTGTATTCTATTGATGAAAAAATAGACCTGCTTCATCGCCAGAATAAAACACTTGAATCTATGGCTGAAACGATATTCAGGAAGTGGTTTATTGAGGAGCCGCAGGAGGAATGGGATACAGTGCCTTTAAGTAAAGTAGCTACTTTTACGAATGGTTTAGCTTGTCAAAAATTCCCTGCAATTTCAGGGGAGCCAAGCATGCCTGTTTTGAAGATAAAAGAGCTTAGTTCTGGTATATCTTCGAACACTGATTTAGCTACTGCTAACATCAAAGAAGATTATATAGTAAATCATGGTGATGTTATTTTTGCTTGGTCTGCATCTCTAATGGTAAAAATTTGGTCAGGGCCTGTTTGTGTGCTTAATCAACATTTATTCAAAGTTACATCGGATACATACCCTAAATGGTTTTATTTAGAATGGTGTAAACATTATTTAAAAGAATTCATTAGTATATCTCAAAGTCATGCAACGACAATGGGGCATATTAAAAGAAAAGATCTTGACGAAGCTATGGTAAAAATCCCTTCGAACAATGAATTAGTTAATATGACGGCGAAAATTGGGCCATTACTTGATCAAAGAATAGAAAAAATGAGGCAAATCCGAACCCTCGAAACCCTGCGCGATACTCTACTTCCTAAACTGATGAGCGGTGATGTACGGGTTCAGTATGCAGAAGAAGCAATCGCATCAGTAGCATAAAATAATTAAGCGGGCTCACAACCCGCTATCTGGTTAAGCAGCAATAAGGACAGTACGCATGGCAAAGATGACCGAATCCGATATTGAAGTAATGGCGATTGAGTACCTGCAAGGGCTGGGTTATGAATACGTTTACGGCCCGGACATTGAACCCAGTGGAATCAATCCGTTACGTAGCTATCAGCAGGTTATCCTTGAAGATAAAGTGCGTACAGCATTGCAACGAATTAACCCGCACCTTAGTGAGCAGAAGTGTGAGGAAGCGCTAAAACAGGTGATGCAGATAAGCACACCTGATCTGATGGCAAACAATCTGGCCTTTCATCGCCTGTTGACCGAAGGAATCAATATCGAAGTCAGCAAGGATGGTAATACACAAGGAGAGCTGGCCTGCCTGATCGACTTTAACGATCCCACGAATAATGAATTTTTGGTTGTGAACCAGATAACCATTAAAGAAGGCAATCATACCCGCCGACCAGACCTTATTTTATTCATCAACGGTCTGCCGTTAGTCGTTATCGAACTTAAAAATGCCGCTGACGAAAATGCAACGGTTGCAGGTGCTTATAACCAGATAAAAACGTATCAGAACCAAATCCCCAGCCTGTTTACCTACAATGCCTTTAATGTTGTTTCAGACGGACTGGAAGCCAAAGCGGGAACGGTTTCCGCCGATTTCAGTCGTTATATGACATGGAAAACCGCTAATGGTAAAACACAAGCTACCAGTACCCAACCACAGCTCGAAGTTTTATTACAGGGGTTGCTTAATCCTGTAACGCTGTTGGATGTGATCCGCCACTTTATCGTGTTTGAAGCCAGCAAACATGAAGACAGCAAAGGGATTATCAGTATCCGTACCGTTAAAAAAATGGCTGCTTATCACCAGTACTACGCGGTTAATGCAGCAGTACTTTCCACTATTCGTGCCTCAGGTGTAAATGCAGATTCCCCCTCTGCCGAAGTAGCACTGCGCCAGCAGGGACGTAACAGTAAAGTTCTTGTTAATGCGCAAAAAACCGGAGATCGTAAAGCGGGGGTCGTGTGGCATACCCAGGGTTCCGGTAAATCGCTTTCGATGGTGTTTTATACCGGGAAGATTGTACTGGCGCTGAATAATCCAACAGTGGTAGTGATCACTGACCGTAACGATTTGGATGATCAGCTATTCGGTACGTTTTCTTCTGCCACTCAGCTACTTCGTCAGACACCAAAACAGGCCAACAACCGGGAAGAACTCAAAGAATATTTGCGTGTCACCTCTGGCGGTGTGGTGTTTACTACTATTCAAAAATTCCAGCCTGATGGTGGCAGCAATATCTATGAGTTGCTGTCCGACAGAACTAATATTGTCGTTATCGCTGATGAAGCACACCGTTCCCAGTACGGTTTCAGCGCCAAAGAAGTTGACGTGAAAGACAGCGAAGGCAACGTAACAGGTAAACGCACCGTTTACGGCTTTGCCAAATATATGCGTGATGCCTTGCCCAATGCTACCTATCTTGGCTTTACCGGAACCCCCATAGAAAAAACGGACGTAAACACACCTGCTGTTTTTGGTAACTACGTTGATATCTACGATATCTCACAGGCCGTAGAAGACGGTGCAACCGTGCGTATCTTCTATGAAAGCCGTCTTGCCAAAATTGCCATCAGTGACGAAGGTCGCCAGCTAATTGAAGACTTCGACGATGAGTTTAACGAAGACGAGCTGACGCTTACCCAGAAAGAACGGTCTAAATGGGCCAGAATCGAAGGTTTGATTGGCAGTTCAAAACGTATTAAAGCTATTGCGGCGGATATGGTTCAGCACTTTGAACAGCGCTTAAAATCTAATGCCGATCATGGCAAGGGCATGATTGTCACCATGTCCCGTCGTATTGCTGCTGAACTTTATAAAGAAATCATAGAGTTAAAACCTGAATGGCACAGCGATAATCTAAATGATGGCGTGATTAAAGTCGTCATGACCTCTTCTGCTGCTGACGGACCAGAAATCGCTAAACACCACACCACAAAAAAAGAACGTCAGGTTTTGGCTAATCGTATGAAGGATGACGACGACAAGCTGAAACTGGTGATAGTGCGTGATATGTGGTTAACCGGCTTCGACGCTCCCAGCATGCATACGCTGTATATCGACAAACCAATGAAAGGCCACAACCTCATGCAGGCAATTGCCCGTGTGAACCGTGTGTATAAAGATAAGATAGGCGGTCTGGTTGTTGACTATCTGGGCATTGCCTCTGATTTAAAAGAAGCCCTCTCCTTTTACTCTGATGCAGGTGGACGTGGAGATCCTGCTGAGGTTCAGGAAGAAGCTGTAACGCTCATGCAGGAAAAGCTGGAAATCCTGGAAGGCATGATGCATGGCTACGATTACAAAGCTTACTTTGCCGCAACTACTTCACAACGCCTGACAATTATTCTTGAATCAGAAAACCATATTTTAGGGCTGGATAACGGTAAAGGTAAAATGCGTTTCCTGGCTGCGGTTGCAGCCTTGTCGCAGGCATTTGCATTGGCGACACCGCACGATAAAGCAATGGAAGCGGCACCCGAAGTAGCATTCTTCCAGGCAGTAAAAGCCAGACTGAATAAATTTACTGAAAACTCAGACGGATCAGAAGAAGAACACAATGACAGTCTGGAAGTTCGGGTAAAACAGACTATCGATCAGGCTCTGGTTACCGATAAAGTTGTTGATATTTTTGACGCTGCTGGGATACAAAAGCCAGATATTTCCGTTCTTTCTGAGGAATTCCTTCAGGAAATGAAGGATTACCAACACAGAAATATTGCTTTGGAAACGCTTAAAAAACTGCTTTCTGACGAGATTAAGGTTCGCTCGAATCAAAGTATCACCCAAGGCAAAAAACTGATTGATATGCTGACCTCTGCAATCAATGGCTACCAGAACAAGGTACTGACCGCAGCGGAGGTAATTGATGAGCTAATCAAGCTTGCCAAGACTATCCAGGAATCTGACAGCCTTGCCAGCCAGTTAAACCTCAGCGCTTATGAATATGCCTTCTATTCTGCTGTTGCAGATAACGACAGTGCTCGCGAGTTAATGGAAAAGGAAAAACTACGAGAACTGGCAGTCGTACTTACAGAGGCTATCCGCAACAATGTCAGTCTTGACTGGACAGTGAAAGAAGCAGCAAGAGCAAAAATTCGCGTGGTGGTAAAACGTCTGCTCAAAAAATATGGTTATCCACCCGATATGTCCTTGCTCGCCACAGAGACCATTTTGAAGCAGGCTGAACTTTTAGCTGGAGAATTAGGAAAATGATTCCCCTAAATTTTAACATACAAACTATTTTAAGTTATACAGGAGAAGCTAATGGATAGCAGGCCATATCTTAAAACAGTACTATATATACTATCACTATGGCTTCTATTTTTATCATTATTAATTATGTCCTACGATAAGGTTTTGAATCGCCACGGGTTTAACAGACACCTCAGAGTCATTTAAGATGGCTTAAAGAGAGGTGCCCATGAGCGGTAAGCGTTATCCCGAAGAGTTTAAAACTGAAGCAGTCAAACAGGTTGTTGATCGCGGTTATTCTGTTGCCAGCGTTGCAACACGTCTCGATATCACCACCCACAGCCTTTATGCCTGGATAAAGAAGTACGGTCCGGATTCTTCCACTAATAAAGAACAGTCAGATGCTCAGGCCGAGATCCGCCGTCTCCAGAAAGAGCTGAAACGGGTTACCGACGAACGGGACATATTAAAAAAAGCTGCGGCGTACTTCGCAAAGCTGTCCGACTGAGGTACGCCTTTATCCGTGACAACTCCTGTTGCTGGCCTGTTCGCCTGCTCTGTCGGGTGCTGGATGTTCATCCCAGTGGTTTTTACGCCTGGCTTCAGCAGCCGCATTCACAACGCCATCAGGCAGACCTGAGACTGACAGGACAGATTAAACAGTTCTGGCTGGAATCGGGATGCGTCTATGGTTATCGCAAAATCCATCTGGATCTGCGTGACAGCGGGCAACAGTGCGGAGTAAACAGAGTCTGGAGACTGATGAAACGTGTCGGAATAAAGGCTCAGGTCGGATACCGAAGCCCGCGGGCACGTAAAGGCGAGGCCAGTATCGTGTCACCCAACAGGCTCCAGCGACAGTTCAATCCGGATGCTCCTGATGAGCGTTGGGTAACGGACATAACCTACATCAGGACCCACGAAGGCTGGCTGTATCTTGCCGTTGTTGTTGATCTGTTCTCACGCAAAATTATCGGCTGGTCCATGCAATCCCGGATGACAAAGGACATTGTCCTGAACGCACTGCTGATGGCTGTATGGCGGCGTAATCCCGAAAAACAGGTGCTGGTTCATTCGGATCAGGGCAGTCAGTACACAAGCCATGAGTGGCAGTCGTTCCTGAAATCACACGGCCTGGAGGGTAGCATGAGCCGTCGCGGTAACTGCCATGATAATGCGGTTGCAGAAAGTTTTTTCCAGTTGTTGAAACGTGAACGGATAAAGAAAAAGATCTACGGAACGCGAGAAGAAGCCCGCAGTGATATTTTTGATCACATCGAAATGTTTTATAACAGTAAGCGTCGGCATGGTTCTAGCGATCAGATGTCACCGACAGAATATGAAAACCAGTATTATCAACGGCTCGGAAGTGTCTAGATTATCCGTGGCGATTCAAGATCAAAAGAGATACTTTATTCGGCTTCTAAATAATGAAGCATCTTTTGCAGTACTTGATAACTCGCCCTTCCTGGCTGTTGAAAAAGACTCCGCTGCTTAAATTTTAAATGAGCATCCTCAAGCCGAATAACTTAAAGGATGCTCTTCAAATTTTAATAAGAATTATCAACAGAATAAAACCTCATAAAAAACACTACTCATTTAATTTCCAAAATTAAGAAGAACATTAATAACCACCATTATATTACATGATCTTTTCCATATCCTATAGCATTACTCTCTATAGTATTAATATCTGAGCCTCTAATTATCTCCTTTATACAGATTAGCTCCAATATGGATAAATATTCTTGTGAAAATGGTTAATCCATATCACATAGGATAACCTTAACGTCCCTATGTTCCATAAGTTAAGAATAACCTCAAGCAAACCAAATCAGATACACCCTAATAAAACAAAAATAAATTTGAATACCGTAAAATCTGGTGTCATTAATATCTTGAAAACAACAAAAAAGGAGATAAATAATGATATCAAGAGAAAATAATAAAAATAACCTATTCCGTGTAAAGTCTAAAAATGGTGTCCTTCGTTGCCTTAAGGCTGGCATGGATATAAATATGTGCAATAGTAAAGGTCAAACTGCTCTTTTTACCTGTAATGTACCTGAAGCTATACAGGCAATGATTGACGCTGACATTGACATTCACCACTTGGATAATGACGGTAATAATGCATTATTCTATGCTCAAAATGTTGAAACAGTGGAACTTCTTGTCAGCAATGGTATTAATGTTAACCACCGGAATAAGTCAGGCACCCTTGCGATTCAACATATTGATGTTTCACCAGGGTTAGTAAAATATCTTATCAAAGCTGGACTAGATATCCATACCAAAGATAGCTATGGCAACTCCTTTCTTTTCATTCCATTTGAAGGATATGTATACGATGCACTCATTGAGGCTGGTTGCGACATTAATCATAAAAATTTAAGCGGGCAGACAGCATTCGATTACTGGCAGTCAGAAAACCACAGCATAGCTGGTAAATATACTCACTGGGAATCTAAAAACGATAACTACATTCGTTTTCTTATCCGTAATATTCATCTTAAAGACAGTTCAAAAATTGTATTCACGAACATTACATTTAAATCAATTGAGCTGTTGTCGTTACTTATAAAGCAAAAAAATGAATTTGAGATAAGTGATAAGTGCATTATCACACCAACAAATGCCGACGTTAAAAAATTAATTTTACAACTAAAGAAACTGACAGACATTAGTCATGTTTGGTTTTACATAAACAGTACATATCTACTGACTCACTATGTAGGAAGACTGCTAATTAAATGGTTAATATGTCATGATATAAAAGTTGATATAGAATCACTAAAAGAACGCTACTTCTATGAAGAAATCCTCCAGGAAAAATCACAGAGAGAGCAAAAGGTTTTACGAACAACGCTTCAACCAGTTACCTGTAAAGCAATTACAAAAAAAAGATTATGAATTGAATCTGCCTGAACACTCTCCCCTTGGCTTTAACCTTTAGTTAGATAGCCAAGGGGTGCTAACATCATTAATTTAATACAAAGCCCCACATTGCACCTTAGCACTTTGATAAATTTATTTTTTAAAACACCCTCATCGCCAATTCATACAATATCAATCACTACTCTCAAACCAAATCAATCAAATAAAACACAGCACTTTTTGATAAAAATAATATAACAATGAAAAACAACACCTTATATGAAATATAATAAAAATATATCTATTTAATTAAATAAATATAAAAATATATTTACATTTCGTTTATTTAATAATATATATTTCCTTTGTTAATTAAATAAAGGAGAACTAAAATGAATAAAACAAACTATCCAAGCCTGACTAACTATCTCGCCAAAACAAAAAAGAACGCAGATCTTTATAGATTATATAATCCACAATTTTCTTTTTTCTGCAAAAGTGACACTCAGGAGCAAAGATTTTATTTCGATTATTTCTCAAGACATATGGTCTCGAAGAGAAATATTTTAACCGTATTCTCTATCTATACATTCACCTCTTATAACATGAACAAAAAAGAGACAATAAAAAATTTCATTCGATTTCTCAAAACGACGAATGAAAGTACATTCCATAATGCTTTTTCATTTCGCGGTGGTAACATTTTGTATGTAAGCAACAAAAACATGTTGAAAGAGATCTCATGGTTTTCACTCGCTCGAATTTACGAAGACATTAAAAAAATAAAGGAATATAAAACCAACCATGACAACTATATCAGATTAGTCGCTTAACAGAGGAGAAAAATTATGAATAACAACGCAATAAATGCATTACTCTCTTGTAAAACTCCAAAAGACATTCAGGCTTGCATTAATGCAGGCTCCGATATTAATACACTGGATTCGTTTGGAAGAAATATACTGTTTTACTGTAAAAACCCAAGAATGATTGACACTCTGGTTAAAGCAGGAATAGATTTTAACCATGCTGACAACTATGGTCACAATGTTTTGTTTAACCAGCGAAATCCTCACATACTGAAAAAATTGATTGATTCCGGCGTAGATATACACCACAAAAATGGTCTCGGCCAAACCTGTTTATGCTCGTTAGCTGATAATATATCCTGTTGCAAAACCCTGATCAATGCTGGAATTAATGTCAACAATGTGGATAAATGCGGAAGAACAATACTTTTTTACGTAAAAAATCACTCTATCTTTGATTTGATGGTACAGGCCGGTTGCGATATAAACCACAGAGATAACCAGGGTCACGGTATTTTTGAAATTTGCTATTCATTAGGCGATTTCAAAGCCAAAATGCTCATTCGTCATATTAGTATGAAGGATAGCAGTCCAGTAATTTTCAACTACCTCAACAGCGAAAGTCTGCAGATAATGGATTTGCTTCAGAAGAAAAACCTTAACTTTACTATCTCTGATAACTGCCAGGTTTATCTAAGTGCCAATGAAAATGAAATGAGCTCTTTCTTCAGTGAACTAAAGAAGAAGACAGATATCAGCAACACACATTTTCGCCATATTGTACTGCGAGGTTATGATTTACGCGGGGACATTGAAACCATTAAATGGTTTATCCGCAATGACATCAAAATAGATAAAAAACAACTGGAACAGCATATTCGACATGATGAGATTTGTAAATATATAGCAGAACATGAGAGAAAGAAACTTAGCGAAATTATGAAACAAACAATCTCTTTAATGCCAGTAAAACGTAGATTGTAACCTCCGCCCCTCCTCACTGTCATAATGAATTTAATATGAACCCTATTTTTACCCAGAGCAGATTACCTAATTAGCAATCTGCTCCACCTCTCTTATTTATAAATTTCGACACTGCCTTGACTTATTTTACCAATGCGCTAACTGTAGATCATGAACACATTTTAAAAAAGGTTAGATATGCATAAAAATGAAAGTAAAGAAGATCTATCAAGAAGCTCAAGAAGAGGTAAATTCCATACAGCAAAATATTCACCTAATGAAGTTCGAACTCACTGCGTCAGCGTTCGGTTAAACGAAGAAGAATTATCTATTCTCGATAGTAAAAGAGGCCCTTATAAAAAAGGGGAATGGCTAAGAATGGCATCCCTCAACAAACTCCCACCGGTATTACCTGAAATCAATCGTGAAGCATGGGTTAAACTCGGCAACCTTTCACAGGATTTAAACCGCCTGCTGAATCATCTCGACAGCAAAAGCCCTGACAGCGAACTGACCCGTACAGAACTCTTCGCCCTGCGCAGACAAATCAAAACTCTCAGGGATCACCTTATTCCATCAACCTTTCTGGAGCAAGACCAGTGAAAGGCATGCAGAAAATAAAGCGGGGTAAACAGTTTGCAGGTGTGGTTCTCTATAGCCTTAAGTCAGGATCTCACCACAAAATCACGCCTTATATTATCGGTGGCAACATGACGGGAAGCGCTGCTGCTGAACTTATCAGTGAATTTGAAGGCACAAGACTACTGCGCCCCGGTGTCGCCAAACCTGTCTGGCATAATTCGCTTCGCCTGCCAAAGGGAGAAACACTGTCAGTCAGACAATGGGCGGCATTCGCTGACGATTATATGACCCGGATGGGATTCACTGAAACCCATCTTCGCTGCTATATCATGCACGATGATTCGGACGGGCAGCATATCCATATAATAGCTAACAGAATTAACATGGTCGGTGGGAAGCTGTACCTTGGGAAAAATGAAAATCTTATCAGTACCCGGATTATCAGCGAGCTGGAGAAAGTCCACAAACTCACTCAAACCACATCTGCAATCAGTAGTCATAGTCAGGAGAAAAGAAAGCCTTCCCGCAACGAGCTGATGATGGCTGAAAGAACGACAACTCCCTGCCCCAGGTCCACTCTGCAGAGCCTGATTGATAATGCGTTAACCGGCCGCCCTGATTTGCTGACTTTTATCGCTATGCTGGAAAAGGTAGACGTCAGCTGCAAACCCAATATCGCCTCAACGGGAAAAATGAACGGCTTTTCATTTCAGTACCAAGGTATTGGCTTTAAAGCCTCTCAATTGGGTAAAAAATATGGCTGGTCTTCCCTGCAAACATTGATTGATTTCGTACCGGAACATCTGACTTTACTGAAACAAGCACAAAAGCCAACAGTACCTGCACCTGTGCCATTAACAGTGCCAATGCCAGTGCCATCATGCGAGTCTGAAGAACAGGCTGCAAACCGGGAAACGATTCTGGAGAAAATCCATCAGCTTGAAGAAAAAATTCGTCTGGAAAGACAACAGGAGACAGTGGGTATCATTCAGCTCAGGAGCAAGCTGCACAATACAACCCGTCAGATACCCCGCCAGCGTCGCCTGAAGGCGTGGCTTTTACTACTCAGCCAAATTGTTGTACTTCTAAGGCGCAAGGGACTGTCACTGCTGCATGCCACAATACATCATTTCCGCAAGATTCTTCATCTGCACCTATTAGAACCCATTCCTTTCACAGCCGGTCATTCCCTTCAGGAACAATCAGTTAGTAATAACCAGCACCTCACACCATAAGAATCCTTAGTTTATAATGCAATGATAGTCAATAAATTATTGATCGTTTATATAGATCGATAACTTGATTACGATAGCTAAAATCTATCACAAGGCAATCATCGATCGGTACAAGCAATTTTACTAAAGCGGGTCATTCATCGAAAATGTTCAAAAATACATCACCTTAAATCAGGCCATGGAGTCATGATGGATAATAAAACGATTAGCTGCCCCTTCTGCTTTACACAAAGCCCGCACGGCGTGCGGATTTGCAAAGGCTGCCATGCAAAAGTGGCCTATGGTGAAAGTCCGCTCAGTGTGGCATTCCTTTTTCAATTCGTGGCATTAGCTCTCGCCTGGTTAGTATTTTCATTGACCGGCAGTACTCCTGTCTCAGTCATTACGTTTTTTGCCAGCGTTATTATTCTTATCTGCATAATTAAAAAGACCTATGCAGACAGAGTTATCTTTATACGGTGATATTAATTTCACACCACAGCAAACATAAAAAATTAACATGAGGGACCTATGAAAAAATTCATTACTTCTGCGTTTTTTATTTCCGCTTTACTTATTTCTGGCTGTTCGACATCAGGCAATCAGCATCTCAAAAACGAAACATCACAAAGTCTGCAGTCAAAAATCATCAAAAATAAAACAACGAAATCAGAAATAATTACCGCATTAGGCGAGCCCGAAACCAAGACTACACTTGATAGTGGAAATGAAGAATGGACTTATTCGATGGATAACAATCAGTTTGATGCCACCACATTTATTCCCGTTGTTGGGCTGCTGACGGGGGGCTCACAGACGCAGGCCAAAACGCTGGAAATCGAATTTAAAGGAGAAACGGTCAGCAAATGGTCGTTCTCTGAAAATACAAGCAGAATGAATACAGGTCTGATTCAATAACTCACGTTACAGCCAGGGAATTATTTATGAAAACTTATGCCGTTATCACACTCGTTACCGCTGCATCGTTGCTGAGTGGCTGTAACAGCGAACCTTCCGAACAGGATATTTACACTGCCATGAATAAGGTCGTTGCGCAGGCGAATGCTTTCGTGAAATCTATAGCAGGCAAGGATGTCCCAAAAGACGCACTGCGCGAATTAAAATCAGTCAAAAAGCATGACTGCGTAGAAGTCTCTGATAAAAGTTATAAATGCAATGTGACGGCTATTGTAGATAACGAAAAGCGTACTGCTGCTGTAACCCTTGTCAAAACGGATGATGGCTGGCAGGTCGTTGATAAGTAAACCCACCATAAAGCCATCGCGACAGGCGGGACACCAAATGGGTGGCCCTGCCTTTTTTATTCTATATGGTATCCTGCAGGATACGCCTGCTCCATTTATCTCCAGTATCCCATGTCCTATCCACGCCGCTGTCGCTGTCACAATCTTTTCCTGATCACTGAGCCAGGAGGAGTATAAGCCAGAGAGCCTGTAATGCGTTTCTTTTCATACTGTGCCAGCAAATCAGCATAAGTATGCTCTGCTTCATCCAAATTGCCTGAAATATAATTCACGAGTGAATTCAGGCAATGCAGCAACGTGTCGCTATTTGCAAGCTTCCTGAGCAGCGTTGTGTTCAGGGTCGAAACGACTCCTGTAAACATCTGCATAATATTATCTACGTGATAACATGAATTGCGGTACTGCGCCCGTGAATAAAAATACTTCAGATGATACCCTGCGAAGAGAACATAAAGTTTTTTATAAAAGGCATTGTTATTAACGCTGTTGTGATGATGGGTTATAAATTTATCAACAACATGTATAAATTTTTCCTCCTGTGATAAAACATTAATAGCACTCATGATTTCCTCCATTCTTTTGTTTTTATAATTAAGTACTATCATCTTAAAAATTAAAATCAATAGTAAAATTAAAATATTTTATTATTGATATATATTTTATCCCCCATAAATAAAAATAGCTTTTACTGTACTAAGGTGTGTCTTCCCGACTGTATTACTATTTCATATTTCAATTATCAGAGTTATTTCCCTATTGCAGATAAGAAACCCACAGGAATATTTTTTGAGAGCGTGCTACGCACTGGCTTACGCCCCTACTACCGATAAATGTTAATTATTTTTACCAAACAGTTGAAAAATCGTAATTTTGTCTCCCTGGCAGCGCCGCTGAGTGCCCACAGCACTCACTCGCTGAAGCAGAAAGGATTTTTCCGAAGGGTCCCGGCGTGAGCCGTAGTCAGCAGACGGGTAAAATCATGTATCGGTGTTCGCTTTCCCGATCAACTCAGACTCCTGATTTTTTTGCGCGAAGCGTATTTGTAATGACAGTTAACCTCAGTTCTATGAACTCGTGCGCGAAGCGTATTTATACTTTCAGAAAATACTGTAGTAATGTTCTGAAGCCCAATGGCGCAACATACAGTTGCGCAGGCTTCATTTCAGAAATGATATTATGTAAGAAAAGCAACAATAAAAGGGCTTTGTTGAATAAATCGAACTTTTGCTGAGTTGAAGGATCAGATCACGCATCC
>OGEQ01000933.1_pt1 | contig 27272 bp, 20 predicted proteins | sample 1570731 | NCBI WGS metagenome assembly OGEQ01 (sample SAMEA2582132, study PRJEB24529) | metagenome | biome: Human gut stool | place: China | collected 2011
GCTGCTCGCGGTATTAACTGCCTCACTGCTTGGAGCGAATACCACCAGCACCGACAGTGGGTTATATGCATTTAGCGCAGTGCTCACGGCCATTGCGCTTGGCTCAAGTTTCAATAAACCCAGCTGGCGAGTTTTGGGTTACACCTTTATCGGCGTGATATTTACCGTTTTCGTGCAGGGAGCCATGAACACATTGCTGGCGCCGGTAGGCATCCCAACGCTGACCATGCCCTTTGTTCTCGCTTCCTGGCTCTTTCTGGTGCCGAATAAAGACATTATGCCGGCCCATCGTCAGGGTCACTAGGTAGATGTGACCGGCGCCCATTATCGATATTGCTGAAAAAGCAGAGTTGCATACCAGGCGTCAGGGCATTTTTTATTGACTATGCATTGTTACAAGGAAGCCGCATGCCTCACCTACTAAAAGTAATGTCATATACTTTTGCGCTTATCGCCAGCACGTTACCGTTTTATGCGCAGGCTGAAACGGACTCAACCTCAGGTCACTCACTGACATTGGCTATTGGTGAAGAGCCCAGTGAAGGCTTTGATCCTTTACTGGGCTGGAGCCATGGAAGCACGTTGCTGTTGCATAGCGCGCTGTTAAAACAAAATGTCGATATGGACTGGGAGAATTTTCTTACTGAACACGTCGAGCACAGTGCCGACGGAAAGATCTGGACCATTACGCTCCTGCCGGATTTGAAATTCTCAGATGGCTCGCCCTTAACGGCCCAGGATGTGGCCTTTACCTATAACCAGGCCGCGCAGGGTGGCGGCAAAATCGATATGGGGAATTTTTCCGCCGCCAGGGTTCTGGACGACCGTCGGGTCGAGATTACCCTGTCCGCACCGCAAAGCACGTTTGTCAGCGTATTAGGATCGCTGGGGATTGTGCCTCAACATCAATATGATGCAAAAACCTATGCGCAAAATCCGGTCGGCGCAGGGCCGTATCGGCTGGTGAGCTTTCAGCCCGGGCAGCAGCTTATCGTTGAGGCTAATCCTTATTATTCAGGCCACCGAAACGACTTCGATAAACTGATCTTTGTCTTTCTGGATGAAGACAGCGCCTACGCTGCGGCGCAAAGTGGTCAGTTAGGATTAGTCAGAGTCGCACCATCCGTTTCGGTTACGCCGCAACAGGGCTTAACACTATGGGTACGCCCAAGCGTGGAAAACCGGGGCATCGCTTTCCCCACCATACCTGCCGGTCAAAAAGATGCTAACGGATACCCGATCGGTAATGACGTTACTGCGGATGTCGCTATCCGGCGGGCCATCAACTACGCCATCGATCGTCACCTTCTGGCAAACCAGCTTATGGAAGGTCACGCAGTACCTGCTTATAGCGCGGTGCAGGGCTTACCCTGGGACAATCCCCAGGCCGCCTTCAAAGATGGTGATCTCGCCACAGCGAAACACATTCTCGATGATGCCGGCTGGGAGGTCGGAGAGGATGGCATTCGTGTTAAAAACGGTAAAAAGGCACAGTTAACGCTGTGGTATGCCAGCGGAGACAGCACCCGTCGCGATTTGGCTCAGGCCGTCAGCGCGATGGTGAAACCCCTCGGTATCGCGATGGAGCTCAAATCCGGCAGTTGGGAAACCGTCGAGCGGCATATGCATGCCAATCCCACGCTGTTCGGCTGGGGGAGTCTAGATCCGATGGAGCTTTACCATCATTACAGCAGCAAGGCGGCGGGCGTTGAGTATTACAATCCGGGTTATTACAGCAATAACGCCGTGGACCAGCATCTCCAGCAGGCGCTCAACGCGCCAACGTGGCAACAAGCGGTTCCTGTCTGGCAGCAAGTTGAATGGGATGGAGAGTCTGGCGCGGGCGTGCGGGGCGATGCCGCCTGGGCCTGGCTGCTAAATTTACAACATACCTACCTTGCCAGTCCGTGTATTGATTTAGGTAATGCTGCTCCTGAAATTCATGGCAGCTGGTCAGTGCTTAACAATGTTCAGGACTGGAAATGGACGTGCCAGTAAAACATTTTTTAATGACCAGGCTAAATCTAACCCGATCTTACGGGCCAGGTCCTGTTTTGATTGCTGTCTTCAGGCTCGCCATTCTGCTGATACTGGTATCGGCCGGAACCTTTACATTGCTGAGTTTTTCACCGGTTGATCCCATTCGTGCCTATATCGGCAATGATTTGCTGCATGTTCCCCCCCAACAGTACCCCCTCATTGCCGCACGCTGGGGACTGGACCAACCGCTGTGGCTACGCTTCTGGCATTGGTTTTCGCAAGTCATCCAGGGCGATCTCGGATATTCAATGATTTATAACGCCCCGGTTGCCCAGGTTATTGGCGAACGCTTTGCCCTCTCATTTATCCTGTTAGCCAGCGCCTGGCTGCTGTCAGGGTTGTTAGGGATCATGCTGGGATTGACTGCCGGACGTTATCTCCACCGCTGGCCGGATCGCTTAATCTGCCGCATCAGCTACCTGTTGTCCTCACTACCGACGTTTTGGGTGGGCTTATTACTGCTGGCGATATTTGCCGTTCACTGGCAATGGTTTCCGGTTTGCTGTGCCTGGGCACCGGGTCAGAACGCCGACAATGCCAGCCTGGGGGAGCGCCTTCACCATGTCATCTTGCCGATGGTTGCGTTAAGCCTGACCGGCATTGGACAAATTGCACTGCACACTCGGGAAAAAGTGGCCGAAACGATGCGCAGTGACTTTGTACACTACGCGCGAGCCCAGGGCGAGAAAGGCTGGGGGCTATTACGGGTACAGGTACTCCGCCATGCATTAACCCCCGCGCTTTGCCTGCAGTTTGCCTCAGTTGGCGAACTCCTCGGAGGCTCGCTTCTGGCAGAAAAAGTGTTTGCCTACCCCGGACTGGGGCAAGCCACCATTGATGCTGGCCTGCGCGGCGATATTCCGTTGCTGATGGGCATCGTGCTGTTCAGTACCGTGCTGGTATTTTGCGGAAATAGCTTCGCTGCGATGTTACTGGCCAGAACAAATCATATTCTGGAGCCGAAATGATGCAGAATAATCCCGCTCCGGCATTACTGCGTTTTATTTTTTCGTCCTTACTGCTCGGCATGATGGCTGCCTATGGCGTTTCATTGTTGTCAGTGGATGTACCGATAGATCTGCAGGCACGCTATCTTCCGCCCGGCGCCAGCCACTGGTTTGGCACCGATAATATGGGGCGCGATCTGTGGTTACGTTGCTTTCAGGGGGCATTGACCAGTTTGCAAATTGGTGTCGGTGCCGCAATCTGCAGCGGTGTTATTGCGATGCTGATCGCCAGTCTGACGCTTATCCATCCCGTGATGGATCAGGCGCTACGATTGATCATTGATACCCTGCTCTCATTACCCCATCTGCTGCTGCTTATCCTGATCTGCTTTACGGTAGGAGGAGGAATGCGGGGCGTGGTTTTAGCCGTCGCGTTCACCCACTGGCCCAAACTGGCGCTGATCCTGCGAGCAGAAGCCCAGCAGATTCGGACCAGCGACTACATGACGCTGGCTCAGCGTATTGGAAATACTCGCTGGTACTGCTGGCGGGCGCATTATCTGCCCGCGCTTTCATCACAGTGGCTTGTGGGCACATTACTGATGTTCCCACATGCTGTCTTACACAGCGCTGCATTAAGTTTTCTTGGTTTCGGACTGGCGCCTCATGATCCTTCCCTGGGGATTTTATTAGCCGATGCGCTGCGTTTCTTTAGCAACGGTAGCTGGTGGCTGGCGCTGTATCCCGGCCTGATGCTGCTGTTAATTGTTTTACTGTTTGACCTCTGCGTGCGCGCCATTCGCGATCTGTGGTTAAGGAATCCATCATGCTGAATTTCAGTAGCATCTACGTCGACCATGTACATTACACCTGGTTTGGACGCCAACAGTTATCGCCTCTCCTTAGCAATATTAATCTGTCAGTCAAGCGCGGCGAAATGACGGCTCTGGTAGGGGGAAGCGGGGAAGGAAAAAGCCTCCTGCTGCAAACGGCTCTGGCACTCTTACCCGAGAACTTACGGATGCGTGGGGAAATCAGACTGGAGGGCAAAGCGATAGATTCCCGCCATTGCGCAACGCTTCGGGGTAACACACTTTGCTATATTCCGCAGGGCGTCGGTTCGCTCAACCCCCTTCTGACCGTAGGCACTCAGCTGAAGCGAAGCCTGCACCTCAGTGGTCGCCATACCTGCGCACTGGCGCTAGAACAGCAAATCAAACATTATCATCTTCAGCACGATATTCTGCTGAAATATCCCCGCCAGCTGTCAGGCGGCATGGCAAAACGCATTCTGGCATGTAATGCCGCATTAGGAGGAGCCCGGTATATTCTGGCGGATGAAATTACGGCATGGCTTGATGAACCGCTGGCTTTCCAGCTCCTACATCAGTTACGCGATCTGGCGGCTCAGGGGGCCGGGGTGCTATGGGTAACCCATGATTTGTCGCTGGCGGCACGTTTCGCCGATCGCATTGTGGCCCTCAGTCACGGACAGATCAGTGATGATATGGTCGTTAACGAACTCAAAGACGGCGGTGGAAGCGCAGCATTGCGACGTCAGTGGTTGGCCCTGCCAGAACACCAACGCTTATTTTCCGATGAGGAAATGCCTGTCCAGGCCGGGGGCGTGTAATGTTTTCTGTTTCAGAGCTCACCATTGAGCAAGATAATCGCCCGCTGTGGCAAAATTTCTCTTTTGAATTGCCGGCGGGTGAGCGGTTGGGAATTTCGGCACCGAGCGGCTATGGTAAAACCATGCTGGGACGCGTGCTTGCGGGCTGGCAGTCCTGCCGCCAGGGGCGGATCACCCTTGACGGCCTTCCTTTGCCAAAACGTGGTTATTGTCCGGTTCAGTTAGTGCCTCAGCACCCTGAACGCACATTTAACCCTTTTCGCACCACGGGAAATGCCTTACGCGATGCGTGGCAGCCGGATGATGAACAACTGGCGCGTTTTCACGTTAACCCCGAGTGGTTGAGGCGAAAACCTGCTCAGCTGTCCGGGGGGGAACTGGCCCGTATTGCGCTGCTGCGGTCGCTCGATCCCCGTACTCGCGTACTGATTGCCGATGAGATCACCGCCCAGCTCGATCCTTCTGTGCAACGGGATATCTGGCAGCAGTTAATCCATGAATCCCGTCGGCGCGGGTTAAGCATCATTATATTTAGTCATCAGACAGCGCTTCTGGAGCAAATAAGCTCACGCATGATGATAGCCTCGCGTTAAGCACAGCGACTTAGCGGATAGTTGCGGGTATGATCTGCAGGGACGAGTCGCTTAACGCGGATGCGAAAGCGAAAGCGAAATCGATGAAGTATTTAATTAGTCGCAAAAAAACAGAGCCACGTTATAACGCGGCTCTGCTACTCCTAACATTATTGCGGAATAAGGGATTGTGGCATTCCCCTGGGATTAATAGATTTCCTTTTTCAGATTATCCCATTCAGCACGAACTTTATCTTTGAAAGACATTTTCTTGTCCTTCTGGCAAGCCTGAACGATTGTCGGGGTGACTTTTTCAATCCCAGAAACGTTGAGAACCGCATCCTCCGGTTTGTCTTTAGAATTCAGCGCTTCCGCAACCCCCACTGCCGTAGGCTGAAAATCTTCATTTACCGCCAGAAAATCTTCACAGGTCCAGGAATTAACCGGCTTCTTGTGGTCAGCTGCATGGGCGGCAGAGGTTAAAAACAGTGCGCCGATGGCACCAAAAACCAATGATTTAACTTTCATTTATTCATCTCCATCACGTTATTTAATTTACAAGACCGTACGTTGACAACCTGAGCCCTCCATCATTTACTGGCAAAGACAGGCGATAGCCAGTTGCACAATAAATGGTATGAAATAGCAGACAGGTTATGATAAGCATGCAGCCGACAAACTAGCTGATTTTATGAAGGTCAAAATCAGCACAGCGTAATAATAGTGTTATTCACCATTAAATGGAGCCGTATCTGTTGGCACTGGCTGCAAGTAATAATAATATTTATAATCTTAATAGTACACAAACAATTTAAACACCAAGTGTAAAATAAAGAAAAGATGGCATAGACAGACAAACCCTCTCGGTATTTTCATCATTCTACCGCGCCATTTATTAATCGTTTAGGCTTGATCTTAAATAATAACCGCCCATCCTCAATAAAACCAGGATGAATGCGTTAACCGCAGAGCACAAATACTGGGATAATTCCTTCCCGTAATAACCTTTATCCAAAATGAAACAGTCTAAGCATTTATTTCCCGCACAGCTTGTGAACCCTCTGCACACAAGCATGGTAAACGCCATCACTGGCAAGGTTCCCCGACATCGAAAACTTCATGGAAGCGTCAGGGAAGGATCGCCAGGCCAGTGATTATTTTTAGGATGATTATATGCGTAACGTGACAATATTCCTGCTGTTCACCCTGGTTTGTTTAACCTGGGGTACCACCTGGCTTGCCATGAGAGTCGCCGTGGAAACCATTCCGCCCATATTCGCCACGGGCATGCGGTTTATATTTGCCTCCCCGTTTTTAATTTCCATTGCGCTGCTTACCAAAACCCCTTTAGTTTTTCCAGAAAAGCAGCGTATATTTCAGGGTGTGGTGTGTATTTTTTATTTTGCGATACCGTTCACTCTGATGATTTATGGTGAAACGTACGTGAGTTCAGGCCTTGCCTCCGTAATATTTTCAACCATGCCAGTCGCGGTACTGATCGCATCCATTTTCTTTCTACACGAAAAACCAAAGTTATTACAAATCTTGGGCCTGCTTATCGCGCTTATCTCTTTGTCTGGCATTATTCTTCATGAGGCAAAGTCAAATGCCGGTAGCCAGTGGCAGGGAATTGTGGCGCTGGTAGCTGCCGTGCTCATCCACGCGGTGATCTACACCCAGAGTAAGAAAAGATGTTGCACCGTTTCAGTGCTCACTTTTAATGCCCTTCCCTGCTTTTTTGCCGGTCTCATCCTTACCGCTGCTGGATATTTTCTGGAACATCCTCAGGTATCCACATTCTCATTGCCCTCTGCGCTGTCCACGCTGTATCTGGGAGTGATTGGTGGGGTTTTCGGCATCCTGTGCTACTTTTTGCTGCAAAAAAAATCAGGCGCTTTCCAGGCCTCGCTGGTGTTTTTAGTGTTTCCAATCATTGCCATAAGCCTTGAAAATTATATTTATGGCTATGCGATTTCCTTGCTTTCGCAACTTTTAACGCTGCCGCTCGCCATAGGGATCTTACTTATCCTTGTGTCTCAGCGGGTTCGTCGCTGAAACAGCCACGCTGACTGAAGGCGCGGGCAGATAACCTGCCAGCGCCCTCTCCTATGCATGGCCAGATCGTGCCTTTTATCGGTGTTTATCAATTATCAGAAGCATCATCCATTATGTAGACTTGCTTGATGCATTACGGGCGCGAAATCCAGGCTATATGCAGCATCATAGACAGGAGGTTATGTGGCAGAAGAAAAGAAGGGGCTCATATGAAGCGCCCGGATACAGAGGTGCGGGCCTCCCCTGTGACCGGGCGCTATCGAAGTTGTATTGCAAGAAAATAGTGACCACCAATAAGTGGTCACTTTTTCGGGGTGAAAGCATCCGCTGTCGCCCCGGTCGTAAAAATGCGGCATAAATGAATAGCCCGGAGGAGAGAGTCACCCGGGTAACCCTATTTCCTTATCAATCCTGTGCAAAGCTTTTACCAGTTTAATTCAAAGGTAGCTGCCGCTGAGGCTACCCCAGGTTTTGCCGTTGCCTTGGGGCATAATACCCACACCAGAGGACTGGTCCACGGAGCACTATTGTTGCTGGGCACGGTACGCAGTGGCGTCTGAGAACCATCAATGCGTACCGATGAAGTCTTCGCTACACACCCGGCATCTGCAGAGGCGTTTGCACCAAGAAATCCCCGGATATCGCCCACGGTTCCCCCGGCCTTTGAGATCATCGGGATACTGGTTTGATCGCCCGCCTGAGTTTTTGGCGTCATGCTGTACGTGATGGGTATGGAATTGTTGGACGTATTTGTACAGTTAACCCCCAATGTGGATTCCACCACCACCTTGTTGCCAACCGCTGTGGAAGCCACCTCACCAAAGTCTACCGGCGGCACCGAGACAGAGCAGGTCATAGGCGGTTCTTTGATGATAATTCTGTCGCTAGTCGAGTTCGCTCGTACGTAGTTAGTATTGAATATTGGGCCCTGGCCCTTTGCACGCCTGAATGCGATGACCGTAGGCTGCACACCTGTATCTGACGTTAACGATGCGGTCTCTGACACATAGTAACCATAGCTGCCGCTGAATTGGGTAACAGTATCAGTACGGGTTTCACTGTCGCTCCTTAGATACGAGTAACAGTTAATTCCATTCACATTCGGTGGAACATTTCCGGACATTATACCTTTAGAATTAATACTTCCATTTACAGCGATTCCTCGCGCATCGCTACTAACGACGTCCCCCGTAATAGTTGTATCGTGTATGACAAGTAAAACACCGGGATGTACTTCATAGCCAAAATAACCATTAATTGTTTTCCAACGATCGACGTAAGAGTTACATAAACCGGAGCCTAGGGAGTCCGGAGCTATTGCAAACCCCGCAAAATCGACATCAGGACCACTTATAGATGAATAAATTGGCACGAGTACTGAACCTGAAAAAGTTCCGCCCGGTATAAAACCTTGTCCCGGATGTGCGTTTATAACCACAGCCGATGATGATGACATACTGCCAAAAAATGAAATCATACCGAACAAAGCCCCTCCTAAATTGAATGAAGGGCTTTTATAAAAAGTAATTTTCATTCTTAATCCTTAAGCATAATTCGAATCAGTTACGGGCGCATAGAAAGAAACTAAAAAATATACTCACAAAACCTCAAAGCCCGACTAAACCGTCATGTACACAATCATTAAAATCGTAATACACATAAGCATAAATATTGTCCATGCAATAATTCCCCAGCGATAGCAGATTACTTCTCAGGAAACTGAGTTTCGTATAAAAATACCCATATGCATATAACGGTCTGGTCACGTTATTTTTCAGTCTTTATCGACTCCGGGGAGATACCCACCGCAGTATTTCGCTCAGAGGATTCTTCGGCAGACGCTTTTAGTGGCACAGGTACTGGCTCACTGGTATCCGATGATGTCATGCTGTCATCCTCCTCGACATGCTGCTCCTCTTCTCGTGGAACATCTTCGCTCATTGCCTGCGGACCAGTGGCAGGAGTCAGTTCGTTATTTGGGGTTGAACTCTGTTGAGCGTCTTGTAAATTTTCCGCTTCGCCTGCCCGTGCCTCACTCTCCCTGTTTTCCATCTTTTGACTTCTCAGCGCATCCGACGGCATGGCTTCCTCTGCCGGCGCGTCCTCCGTTATTTTTTCTATTTCCACGCCGGTGCTACCCTCGTCAATCTCTATAATCTCGACAGACTCAGTGGTTGGCGCCGTATTTATGACTGCAGCGGGTGTTTCCGAAAGTGTTTCAGCCGCTGGCTTTTCAACCCCATGATCGGCACCCAGCCGAACCGGTGGCACAATATGCGGCGCGGCAGCAGGGTCACCGCCCGCCACCATCAGTATTTCGAAGGGACTCTGTTTACCACGCTCATTCAATACGCTGAGCAATCTGGTGGCCTCTGGATCACCCTGCCCGGCGGCTTTATCCGCCCAGTGACGCGCCTTTCGCAGATCGCGATCGCCCCCTAATCCTTCGCTGTACATGACCGCTAAATTATACTGGGCAAGCACATGCCCCTCATTGGCTGCGCGTTCAAACCATTGCCGGGCTTTTACATCATTCTTCTCCAGCGGTTCACCCTTGCTGTACATCACGCCAAGCGTATATTTGTCTTCCGGCGAACCATCTTGCCCGGCAAGCTCAAACCAGAAAGCCGCACGAACCAGGTCTTTGGCAGTCCCAATTCCCTGGCCGTAGATCATGCCCAGATTATAACGGGCGCCGATATGGCCATGCTCTGCCGCTTTTTCAAACCAGGTAAGCGCTTTTTTACTATCACGCGCCACACCATCCCCATTGCCGTACATCACGCCGAGATTATATTCCGCATCGGCATAATTTTGTTTACCGGCCTGCTCAAACCACGATCGCGCTTTTTTATAATCACGGGTGACACCACTGCCTTCAGCATAAAGAATGCCAAGTTGGGTTTGGGCAGAGGCATCCCCACTCTTTGCCTGGGAAAGCATCGCTTTAATGTCATCATTATTTGGCGTAGCACAGGCGTGCGGGCTGATAGCACCCAGTGCCAGAAAACAGATAACACTTTTCATTTTATTCATATCGATCTCTCTTGCTGCGCTGCTGCCTGACGCCAGGACATAACGCATTTTCATTAACGGCAATCGCCATTCATTTGAATTACCGGCATTTGTGCCGTTGGCTTAAGGCCGTTAAGATTAAAATTCACCCGACACTGCTTATCGGCGCCTTTACCCCACACCACGGACAATTCCCCTTTCACCGGCAGACCAGCCATATACACCTGGCCGTTATCCCCCACGATACTGGTCGCATCATCACGCTCCTTGTTATTCAACAGCGAAACCGTCGCACCAAAGGGCACAACGCCCATCCCGCCCACGCGCGTCAGGGTCATTAATACCTGGTAACCGATACGGGTAGCGAAATCGGCTTTCACCACTGCGCCTTTCGTCGGGTAAACTTCAACGTTGGTTTTCGGCAGGTCCACATTATCCGGCAGGGTGCTGGGATCGAGGCCGATGTTGTTGCTGGTATAATCGGAAAGGTAAGGCGCAACGGCAAAACCCTGCCAATCGGTTACGCCATTGCCGCTGGTAAGACGGACGCCGCTTGCTTCCGGTGCACTGACCAGCGCCATTGAGCTTCCAAGCGTTCGCGACAGCGTCAGGCCTTCAGAGTGCGCAATTGCCCCTCCGGTAATATTCATGTTCATTGAACGCGTATCATGGGAGTAGCCATAGCCCGCGTTAATGCTGCCTTTGCTTCCCTGCCAGCCCATATTAAGGTTGCTGTTACTGGCCTGGTTTTGATTGCCCCAGTTCTGCATCATGCTATAAGAAAAATTCCCATTACTGCCGGAAATACCGGCCTGATTCAGGGTGCGCCCGGTGTTATCATGCGAAATCTGAGAAGTGGCATAGACGTTTTGCAGCGCTGGCGAATAGCTGAAAATACTAAAAGGTATGTTCAGGCTGAATGTAACCTGGCGATTCTCTGGCCAACTCCCGTTACCTTTCATGCGATCGATGGTGTAATAAAGCCCATAACTCACTCCTTTAAAGCCACCGTTGTACCCGGCAGATAAACCAGTCAGCGTCTTAGTGGAGCCCCAGTATTCATCACGATGCGCACGAAGGCTGATGGATCCCAGCTCCCCCAGTTGCTGAGAAATCTGAGTCTGAAAACTACTGCGACGACGATCCGGCGTATAAAAAATATCTTCATCGCGTCTCGCATAACCCATCGTGTTGTATTCGCTAAAGGTATAAAAGTTCTTTGTTGAATAGCGCAGCGCCGTCAGATCGATTGACGTCCCGGTGCTAAGGAGACTTTTTGAGTAACGCAGACGCCACGATCCTCCCGTTTCACGCGATTCGCCCTGAAATCTGGCATTTGATAACGTCGCGTCCGCAGACACCGCGCCCCAGTCCCCCAGCGAGACCCCGCTTCCCAGGGATAATGCGGTGTAATATTCCGATACCAGACCGCCGCCATACAGCGTAATGTTTTTTGGTAACCCATAGATTAGGGTGCCGAGGACAAAATTTTCCTGACGCGAACCATAGGTGAGCCCGCCATCGTAACGACCGGCAGTAACTTCATATTTGAACGTGCCAGGGCGTAACATCACCGGCAGGGTTGAATAGGGCACCACAAAGCTGCGAACACTGCCGTCCGCTTCGGTGATCGTGACCTCCAGGTCGCCCGACATTCCTGCCTGATAAAGGTCCTTAATTTCAAACGGACCGGGTGCGACATAGGTTTCGTACACCACATAGCCATTCTGGCGGATGGTGACACGGGCATTGCTGTTCGCAATCCCGGTAATTTGTGGCGCAAACCCACGTAAACGAGCAGGCAGCATCTGCTCACTGGACTGGAGCTGCACGCCCCGGAACGGTACACCATCCAGAACTTCGCTGCCGGTACTGGATTCACCGATGGTTAAATGCGATCGCCATGCGCGAATATCACGCATCAGATACGTATTAGAAAAACGCGTATCATCGGTATGTCTGCTCTGGCCGTTACGCCCACCATTTTGATCTGAATAGTTGTGGGTGATGGTGCTGCGAAGACGCCATGCTCCCAAATTCGCCCCGGTTTGTACGTTGGCAAATAGGTTATTCATGTGGCGAGAGTCGTTATTGATATTCTGTTCGGTACGTCCGGCGCTCAGGCTGTAGTTGAACAGTAATGCCGGTATTCCGTCGTCCCACAGTTCAGGGTCTATACGGCTATTTTTCCCCGGCTGCATTGCCACCTGCGGAATGCTGATGTCCAGACGCAGACGCGCAATATCAAGCTTGACCGATGACTGGGGGATGAGTTCGGCAAGATCCTTCACCGGTTTATCTTTCGGCAAATCTTTAAAGGCCGGTAGATGGTCAACATTCACCCCCAAATCATTGAGCAATGCAGGCGTCAGCTCGGCGACCACTTTACCCTGTGCGTTCTTACGGAAAGGGATCGTACGCGACATCGCCATACGCTGGTTAATAAAAATATTGACCAGGTAATCGCCTTCCACCACGCCTCCGGGATTAGCAAAAGCAGAAAGATCGACATCGCTGGTTCCTGTACCAAGCGCAAGCAACTCAGGATCAAAATAGTCCGTCGCCCACGCGCTGTTGCAGCTCATGAAGACACAGAGAGAGATCGTTTTCAGTGGGAAAGTGTCAATCCTGGCAACCCTGGCGTTGCTTCCTTTCCGGGATGTCTTTTTTTTAATCACAATCGTTGCCTGCTTTTTATCTGGCGTTAACGGACGGTTCTTCATGGTGTTACAGAGCCTGGTGCTGAAGCGGTGTGGGACGGTGATCCTCATCCAGCACCTGCCACTCCACCGGGCCGCTCATACCCTTGACAAGGTCATAACGTTGTTGACCATAAGGAGGAACCAGCTTGCGCAAGCCATCCGCTGAGATCGGCTTTCCTCCCACCGTGACCTGGCTGAAATTGATGTAAAATGGCGTCGGGTTATCGACCACCAGACTCTCACCCTGACGACTGAATCGCAGCTGCGCGGCCGCTTTCTTTACTCCCCCTGCAGGTAATCCTTCAGGGCGATAAAACAGCTTGATATTGTTCACTACGGCCACTACCAGCTTTCCATTACTCGCGCTGTCGCTATCGGTTATCGCCGGGATTGCTTTTACCGACAGGTAAAACACGGATTCACGATCTTTCGGCAGGGACAATTCCGTGAGGCGAATACGCAATGTCATCCCTTCCCCAGCGTCCACTCGCTTTAACGGCGGTGTCACCAGAAAAGGGATTTTGGCGCTGGAAGCACTACTCTCTGTTTCAGGCATCGGCAGGCCGGTAGTAAAGTCCACCGGACGCATCCAGGACTGGATCAGCCAGGCGCGGTCAGTGTTATTCGTCAGCGACCAGGTAACGCCTTTGGTGTCCGCGCCCGGATAGATAATCCGGAACTGGCTCAGCGAAATACCGGACGCCTCCGGTGCCACAGCAAAGCAGGACGGCGTACAGGACAATGCGGAGAGCAATAGGGCTGACGTCAGAGGCAAACGCATTATTTCCCGCCTCCCTGCACAGCAGACTGATACAACTTGCTGCTACCGCCGTAATCATTAATGACGGACCACTGAGCCTGGCGTACCATTCCCTTCGCCGGAAATGTCGCCTGCGAAAAAGGCGCAATCATTGATACGCTTTCACGCACATTCACATCCGTGCCATCAAAAGCCAGTCGCGAAAACGTCAGGTAATAGGGAGTGGGGTTATTTACCTGAATTTTTCCGTTCTGCTGCTGAAAGGTTAATTTGCCGCCCGCTTCTTCCGCAGTCATAGCCAGTCCGACAGGGCGATAAAATAGCTTGATAGTATTTTGTATGCCGACTGAAAGACGCGCAGACATTGTTGCGTCATGTCCCTGATTCGGTTTGTCGGTCGCCGGTACAGCAATAGCGGTAAAATAGAAAACGGATTCACGATCGACCGGTAATGCCGCATCACCACTGCGTAAAATACGAATTGCGCTCTGGCTGTTGGCTTCAAGCCGGAACAGCGGTGGTGTACTAATAAATGGCGCAAGCTCACGGCTATCCGGTGCGGTGATAATCGCTGACTGAACCAGATAAGGGCGCGGCCCATTATTTTTCATAGACAGCGTTTGTGCTTTATCCGCAGAGGTAAAAATAATGCGCGTACGGCTAAGACTGATCCCACCATCAGCGGCATATACGTGCTGAACAGCGGCTATCAATAATCCACTCACCAGAAGAGTGCGCTGCAAGAGACGGAAAAGTTGATGCATGTGAGCACTCCTTACTGATAAGCAAAAGTAAAGGTGACGCTGGCATTCAGGGAACCAGGCCTGGTGGTTGCGTCATTACATTTAGTGCCGCAGGAGAGCGTGGCGGTGAGTGGGATCGTGTCGCTGCCACCATCAAAATTTGCCGACGTCAGAGAGGCCGGTAAAAAAGTGTTATTTTGTACCACCGCTTTTGATGCATTCTTAATAAGAACGCCATAATTCACCGACTGAGATGTCGCTGAGCGAAACAGAAAGTCACCCGACACAGCAGAACCCGCGCCGGTCACTTTAATTCCGGGTTTTTGAGTCGTCCCAATAAAGCCGGAACATTGTGAAAGCGTGACGTCCAGCGATAATTCCTGGCTTAGACCTTGTTTAATCTCGGAGGAAACTACCGATCCAAAATCCAGAGTAGCAGGGGCTGAAACTTCACAGGTCGGTGCCTGAAATGTAGCGGTAAAAGTAATATCCACGGCCCTGCTGCTGGTGGCGATTGTCAGCAGCCCCAGGCAAAGTGCCACTCTGGAGGCAACGCCATGCTTTAAAAATCCATAATATTTTTTCATTGTGTTATGCCATGAAAGCGTTACGGAAAGACAAAGGCGAAATTGATTTTGGCGTTAACCGTCCCGTTACCAATCGGCGGATCCCCGGCCCCATGAACCAGCCCTACGGTAAAATGCTGAACAGAATCACCATCATCTTTATCGATAGCAATCACATCGCCTGGGGCGACCGTATTAGGCGCGTTATAGAAATCGCCCAGATCGGTGACGGTTCCCTGCTTCAACATAAAGCCTGCATAATTAGCCGTTGAACTGGCCGACCTAAAAAGCCGTTGGTCGCTAACGCCTGACGAATCGCCGCTCACTTTGAACGTGGGCGCTAAGCCGCTCATACCCGAGCAACTCAAATTCACGTCAAGTGGTTGCACCTCTGCCGTTCCAGTCGCAAATTGCTGGGAGCCTTTTGTCGCAAAAACAATTTCGGTAGTACTGAAAGAGATATGACAAATTCCGTCGATAATATCGGCAGTGATCTCTGTAGTTGCCGCCCGGGCTGGATTCACAGCCAGAACGATAAATAAGAGTGCAAGGCCTGGTATGTATCTTTTATTTAATGACCCCATTAAATGTTTCTCCTGCACCAAAATCATTAATCGCAGTCCATTTTGTAATTCCCTGCCCTGCAGCTACCGGATATGTATTCGCAGAGAAAGGGGCAATCATGCTCGTCCCTTTAATTACATCGAGTTTGACAGAACGACCGTTAACCACGAGCTTCCTCAGTGATATGTAATAGGGCGTCGGGTTAAAAACTTTCACTGAATTTCCAGCACGTGTAAATTCTAATTTGCCCATAGCTTCTTTCTGAGTCATAGGCAAATTATCCGGACGATAAAAAAGCTTGACGGTATTACCCGTTGCAACCTGAAGGGTACCACCAAGCGAATTCCCCGTATCAGCCTCGCCGACTTTACCTGTCGGAATAGCCATAACGTTAAAATAAAACAAGGACTCGCGATCGCTTGGCAGGTTATACGCCTTTTTCAGGATCCTAACGGTATTTCTGGAATCAGGCTCGATACGAAAAAGCGCCGGCGTTGGAAGAAACGCGGTATTGGCAGTTTTGGCAATGAGCGTATCCGAAATGCCGACATTAATAAGATAGGTTTGGCTGGTTGAACTGTTATTAATGTCGACACTCTGACTACTGTTTTTCTCATGAAAGATAATCCGTGAAGTACCAATGCTTATCCCTGCCAGCGCGGGCTGAACACATAAGATACCCAAGGTAAAAAGCATGCCTATTTTTTGATATAATTTCATGATATTTGCTATCCCAAAAAATGAAAAGAGAGAACGGAGAGGAACTCTCTTTTCAAAGAGTAAATTAATTAGTTAGTAACGTAAGAAATCTTGATCGGCGCGTTATATTCGCCCGGAACAATATCAGCGATATCCATTACGGTCATACCTGCCTGGAAGGTATAAGTCAGGTTACCATCTGCATCAGCCGTAACCGGTACAGCCTCGTTGTTTTTAATCTGCGTCGTACCATCTTCCGCAGTCAGCATAAAGCCAGCAGATTCGCCGGTATTGCTCATGAAAATTTCGCTGTCAGCACCAACAATACCGGTTACCTGCAGGTTGCCCTGTTCTTCAGCATCGCACTGAGTCAGAGAAACCTGCAGCGGCTCCTGTCCAACCTGCTTTTTAGCAGTGTTGAATGCGGTTTTACCAAAGGAACCCACATTCAGCTCTGCCGCACCGTTGTTAACAGTGATTTCACAGGTAGTATCAACAATGGTACCGCGCAGTGTTACATCACCTTGAGTGGCAGCTTGTACATTGCTAGCCAGCCCCAGGATTAATGCAACAGGTGCGAGGGTGATAATTTTTTTCATAGCCAAGTCCTTCATCAAATAAAGATTACAATTAAATTCCTGCGCAGCCTACCGTGGCTGACAATGCCTATCTTAGAGATTAAGTTAAATTAATAAATGAGAGCTGGATTATTTCATCGAGAGTAGTTTCCTACGCCTGTAGGATAATTTCCCCAAGAAGATCTCAAGTTCAATAAATTTGTATTGACACCCTTTCGGCAACTAATAATTTACGCTCCAGGTCTTTATAACGTTTCTTTGTTGATTCAGCAACAATATTCATCCTCCTTTCTGTCGATGCCCTTTTTCGATTTAATGCATTAATGTTCCTGACATTAGACCAACAGGAAAAATACTACCTCTGTAGGAAATACCTTACATAGCAATCATAGCAATCTTAAAAAAAATATTCGTGCTTGCATTTTGGGGAAGAGGTCTCTATTTTTACAAAAACATTTGGTTCGTAATAAAGTTCTGTCATTACGTCAACACAGAGATCTGAATGACTGAACAACATCAGGGATGGGTTAGCATGATTAATATCTATTTTCAGGATCTACCGCCTTAAAATTTTGACTTATATCACAATAACTGGTTCTGAATTTATTCAACACAATGAGATAACAAAGTTTTTGGTAACTAACGTAACCACTCATAAGCTTGCATATGCTGAATAAATGTTCGCAGACAAATTCCCATGAGATAAGCAAGGCTATTGGTTTTGCGCTTGTCGCGCACTGTTTGTTTGTGTGCGTTGAGATTCGTGATTAGCTATTTTGGGATTGTTACGTTTGGTTAATGAGCGTGTTTTTTACTCTACGCCCCAGGGAGTTAACGCCTGTATATTAGCCAAAAGAGTTAGTTACCCAGGGTCAGGCTAATCATTTAAAACAATAATTCAGGTGGTACCACGATACCCCATTGCTTCACTCACCCTATAAAAGGATTATGCAATGAACAGCAGTAACCACAATATGAGTGCAGTCATTATTGACGATCATCCATTTGCACGTTTAGCACTAAAAACCGTCCTGGAAAACCAAAATATAGTGGTAACGGGTGAAGCAGCAGATGATTTTCATGCTATCCAGCTGGTTGATCGGTTGCAACCCGACATCGTTATCGTGGATGTCATGCTAATTGGATCGAGTGGCATCGATGTGGTAACAAAACTTCGCCAAAACCACTACGCTGGTAGCATTGTCATGGTGTCCGGGAAAAACCAAATTTTCTATCGTAAATGCAGTGTCGATGCGGGAGCTAATGCCTTTATTAGCAAAAAAGAGTCAATGGATAACTTCGTTGCTGCTATTCAGGCTGTGCAGCGTGGATATTATTACTTCCCTCTCCCATCATATAACCCCACGCCTGCTGAAAATAAGATACTTTCATTGTCAGAACAAGAAATTAAAATAATGCGGTATATTCTTAGTGGCGCACCAAATCAAAATATTGCGGCAGAGATGAATATCAACCCAAAAACTGTCAGCACTTATAAAAGAAGGCTTATGGGGAAACTCAACTGTAAAACACTTAAAGATTTATTCGTCTTTTCAAACAATAACAATATCGGTTGAAAAAATGATATCTCGAATGATTATTGTGCTGGCTATGATATTGCTAACAGGCCAAACAGTAGCCGCTACGACTGAACCAATTACGCTGACGCTAAGCAGCAAAAAGCACAATTTTATCTCTAAGCTTCCTCTAAGCCAGGAGGATCTCGCATGGCTTGCTGATAAACGTACCATGACGATTGCGGTCTATGGTGAAGAAAATCCGCCCATCGCCATGAATAGTAACAATGGCTGTTATCGAGGGATTAATGCAGATTATTTGCAACTGCTGAAAGATGCTTTGCACGTAAATCTTGTACTTCACTATTATGATGATGAAACTCAGGCGCTTAGTGCCTTGAATAACGAAGAGGCAGATCTGGTACTGACCTCAAACAATACCTCTCATCAGGCCACCACACCGTTCATTATCAGCCAGCTATTATTCCAGGCCTATCCGACATTAGTAACCCTGAATTCGAACGGAATGATGCCATTTTACCAGCTTGATAAAACTGTGAATGTGGCAGTGAGTCAACACTATCCATCAGATACCTTCATTAAATCTATATTCAGACACGCCAACATTGTCTCCTATTCCAGCAATTATCAAGCACTGGCTTCTGTTGCCAAAAGTGAAAACGACTACTTCATTGGCGACAATATCGCCAGCAACTTTCTCATCGCTCGCGATTTCTATCAAAAGCTAGACATTGTTAAATACTGGCGTTCACCGTTAACGGGTAGCTATTTTATCGCACGAGAAAATCAGTCCAGGCTCGTCGAGATAATCAATAAATTCATTTCCGCCTTAGATGCATCGACACATATCCGGATCTCCCATACCTGGGTGGATGACGGTAACCTCACTTTTTTAACTAAACCACTATCTTTAACGCCGAAAGAAAAGCGTTGGATAGAAAAAAATCCGGTCCTCAGAACTCTGGTCAATCCTTATTATGCCCCTTTCACCGTACTGGATGAAAACCGGGAAATTCGTGGGTTAGTAGGAGATATTCTCAATCTTGTTCAATTGCAGACCGGGCTGCACTTTCAACCCGTTATCGCAAAATCCAACAGCGATATGGCAGAGATTATGCGTAAAGGAGACTGGGATATGGTGCCTACAGTAACCTATAGCCCGGAACGTGAAGATGAAATGGCCTTCACGCAGCCATTTTTTTCCACACCTTATGTAGTGGTGAGCCGCACTGAAAATAAGCAAAAAGATATTTTCCAAGCCGGTTCAACAGTCGCTATACCTGCTTATTATTCCTTACGGGATAAGCTGATTCAGAAGTATCCCGACGTCCATTGGATCATCGTTGAGAATACCAGTACCGCTCTGAGTAGTCTCAATCTTGGCAAAGTGGATAGCGTGGTGACCACCCAACTGGCAGCTCGATATATCATCGATCATTACTATCCCGAAACAATGAGCTATCAGCGGATCCCCAATCAGCCTTCTGCGCAAATTGCTTTTGCTGTACCTCGTGATAAACCCGAGCTACAAAGTATTCTAAACAAGGCGCTGGCCGAAATCCCCCCCAAAGAAACGCTAAGTCTGGCGGGCAAGTGGATTAAAATGCCTGAGGTAAAAATCGATACCTGGGATCTCTATAGCCGTCCTTTTTATATTTTGACGGTTAGTGCGGTACTGCTCATTTTGAGTAGTTTACTCTGGGGTGGTTATTTGCTACGCGCCATTCGGCGGGAAAAGGCCTCGCAGGCAGCGCTGGAATACCAGCTGAGTTTACGTCAGACCTTATCGAATTCGATACCGGTCCCGGTCTATATTACGACGCCGGAAGGAGAAATTGAAAGTTACAACCGTGCCTTCAACGCGTTTTTTACGCCGCAACAAAGAGAGGCTATACATTATTCCCTTTTTGATCGCCGAAGCCCGCTTGTGCATATCTTTCCGGTTATTCAGCAGGAAATGCAGCAAGGATTGGCACCGGATACGGTGGCATCACATCAATTTACACTCAACAACGGTGCCGAAGACCGTACTATTCTGCACTGGATGACATTGTGCCCGCTGCCAGTGCCATTACCACCTGTACTGATTTGTGGCTGGCAGGACATAACTGAATCCCGCAAACTCATGGAGGCGCTTCAGGTCGAAAAAGATAAAGCCATTGAGGCTAGCCGGGCAAAAAGTAGATTTTTGGCCAGAATGAGCCATGAAATACGTACCCCGGTCAGCGCTATTATGGGTTTTCTGGAATTACTGGCAACGGGGCCGCAAAGCGAACGAGAAGCGCAGGAATCACTTCAGTTGGCTTATGCTACAGCGCAATCGTTGATTGGACTGATCGGCGATGTGCTGGATATGGAAAAAATAGAATCTGGTAATTTTGAGCTGACTCCAGAATGGGTTGACATCGAGGCATTAACCCAAGCCACGATGGCCAATTTTGCTGGCCTTGCTCGCCAAAAAAACCTGCAGTTAACGGTAAGTTATCAGTTGAATGCCGGAGGCATATTGTGGCTGGATCCGCAGGCCATTAAGCAAGTGCTCGCCAATTTCTTAAGCAACGCGATCAAATTTACGGTGAGCGGTGGCGTAGAGATTAAGGTGGAAACACAACCTCGTGAAAATGATGCGGCTCAGCTGATGCTAAGCGTCAAAGACAGTGGCGTAGGGATCAGCGAAGAGGAACAGCAGCTACTGTTCAAACCTTTCAGTCAGGCCAGCTGTGGTAAGAAGCAAATGGGCTCTGGTCTCGGGTTAACCATCTGTAAGGAGCTGATGGATCGCATGCATGGCACCATTTCGGTGGCCAGCCACCCTGGCACGGGCACAACAATGAGCATATATGTTCAGACTCAAGTATCCGATCGCGCCCCTGCAGATTTAAATAATCAGGAAATGGCCCTTCCTGTATCATCTGGGCTACGGGTCATCATTGCTGACGATAACCCTACCAACCGGTTATTACTGCGCCGTCAGTTAGATATTCTCGGTTATTATGTAGATGATGTCGAAGATGGCGAACAGGCATTCAGTTTGATCAAACGACGACAGTACGATCTGCTGATAACGGATCTCAATATGCCCGGAATGGATGGACTTACACTAGCCCAGCAGGTAAGGAAGATTAATCCCGCCTTGGTCATTTGGGGCTTAACGGCTAATGCGCAGCCTGACGAAAAAGCACGTTGTTTGGCCAGCGGTATGGATTTGTGCCTGATTAAACCCGTTAATTTGCCGCAACTTGCTGCAGCTTTTAACAGCATAACGCAGCGTCTGGAAAATCCAACTCAGACTGAAATATCGGCGTCATTAAACACACAATTGGATACTACAGTATGTAATGAACTGATTGATATGCAGGCACTACGGGCTAACGCAATGGATGATACGGCATTCATGCTTGAATTAATTAATCAGGCATACCATGAGAATGTCAAAGATCTGGCGGCGCTTAAAAAAGCGATGTTCAGCCATGATCGAGATATCGTTCGATATCATCTACATCGAATTAATGGTACGGCACAGTTAATCGGCGCAACGTCGTTACATGTGCTTGCAGATAAATTAGAAAATGCACTGGCATCAGAGCAACCGCTTTCCCTTTTCGGGGAGGATATGCAGCTGCTTGAACAACAATTGATTGCATTAGGGAAAGCAATGGACAATTTTCTTAAAAGGGAAGGGCTTACCTCAAGGGAATAAAGCAAGCTGGTAGCAGTATGAATAACCTAAAGGTTAGTGCCCTTACGGTATCTTTGCTAATGGCCGCTCAGGTGCCCTATTCAACTGCGATGGGTATTTATCTTCTGCCTGGCCGTAGGCAGGCTATTTGTGAAACACAATTGCTCTGTACAATTTTGATTGAATTGAAACGATAATATGGTGATAAAAAAAACACATAGTCCTGGAATCAGGCACAAAGTATCAGCTATTCCGCTCACGCTTACCATGCTCTTTCCGTGGATAGTGAGTCTGTTTATGCAGGAACCGGCATCAGGGAGTATTGCGTCTTTTGGTGCCTATATGCTAGTGATTTCTTTTTCAGTATTGCCTGTGAAAAACCCCCTTCAGCAAGTATTAATTGCGGCTGGAATAATGATCTTTTTCGCGACGCTGGGTTTCAGCGCCCCAGGCGGCTCAATTTATTTTTTCCTGTTCGCCATCCTGGCAGCCCTGGCACAAGGCCTGGCTGAACTTCGCGGAGGGAATCTACGCCTGCCGGTCTCACTGGCTGCCCTTGTTTTTTTTCTGGCGCACGGGCAATCATCCGCTGAAACGCTTAGTCAGTATATTTTTTCCTTTGGTCTTGGTTGCCTGTGGGCTATCCCCTTTATTCTAATCTTTATACCAAAAGAAACGCTGTCACCAGCGCGCGCCCCCCTTTATCCCATGGAGTCACCGACACAACGCCGGTTTCTATTGGGCATTACCTTCACCGCGTTATTAGGAACTATCGCCGTGTCGCTTAGTACAGTGGCGCATGCATGTTGGATCCCTGCCGCCGCACTGCGGGTGGTTAAACCTGGGTGGGAGGAAACGCGATACCGCATACAAACCAGAAGCATGGGAACGATGCTGGGAGCCATCGTCGGAAGCATAATCCTGGTATGTTACCCTTACCCCTTGTTTCACATAGCCATTGTTGGCGGGATGTTCCTGTTAATGTTACAGTTTGGGGCCAAAAATTACTTCCGCTGGTCATTTTGTCTGACCACAATTACCCTGGCCTTCAATCCAGCCGTCGGCAGCGATATTTTTTCATTAGCTCAGGAACGAGTACTTTTCACTATCGAAGGAATTTCGATCGCGTTCATTATGATGAAGATATTTTCGTACAAGCGATCTTAGCCTCGTGGTTCGAGCCCGATGATCGCTCCTGTCAACTTTCAGCAATATCCAGGCTATCGTTACAATAAGGCCGGTAATGTGCCATCAATTCTTCTCTTGTCGAATAAGCAGACATATCATACTTAATCTCTCTAATCGCTAGCTTACGCTATCAGTGACAGAATTTTTTCATCAGGTTTGGCGGGTGGCTGCTCGAAAACCGGAAATTAATCGGCAGCCATACGTTATGATACACTAATTCAAGCTACATTATGCTTACATTAAATAACAGCTGCTGTTAAACTCTTTCCAGCTCGTTACAGCTAATTGTCATTCGCGATCCTAACGAAAGATATTACTATGCTCCTTATGCAGCTATTTTTGCTCAGAGTAACCGGACCAAGCAATTTGCTTTGCATTCATTTCAGTTCATGGCACTCGATTGCATCACCTCTCCACGCGCGCAGACATTGCTTTTACGTCTGGTACTTCTCGTCATGGATAATAAAACAATCCTCATATTATATTATCAATAAAACACCTTAATTATAGAAAAACAATAAATAACCACTAAGGGGTAACTTATAAATATAATATATTCAATCCCACACACCTAATCAGAGATAAAAGATTCATCGATTCTAAATTTATTAGCAAATCCGATGAGTTCTACAAGCGTTTGACAATTTAGCTTTTTCATCAGACGACTTTTATAAGTGGAAACGGTTTTTGAACTTATATCCATTTTGGCGGCTATATGAAAATTACTAGCCCCCTCCAGTAAATGTCGCAAGACTATGATTTCCTGCTCGGATAAGGCTTGTAGCTTATTCCTCGCATACGTTCCTTCTCCGGAAACCCTATGTTGCGAAAATGGAAAATAAGAATAACCATTATGCGCAGCCTGAACAGCGGAGAGAATAATATTAATCGATCCTTTTTTACTCACAAAACCATTACCTCCAGCACTGGCAGTACATCGCGAATAAAAATACTCGTACTTATTCGAGGTCACAATGATGCTTCCCTTATAAAGGCGCTTACGTAACGTCTCAACCAGTCCGATCCCGTCGATATCTGGCAGATCGACATCGACAATAATCGTATTTGGCTGCAACTGGTCAACGATTCTAAGGGCGTCCATACCATTTATCGCCTCACCAGTAACAGACACTCCTTTATTTTCCAGAAGGGTTTTTATGGCTATAGATTCCAGAGGATAACGATTAATAAGGACCACGCTGATATTTCTCTCTTCAGTTAGATCTCCATCATTTAAATCTGGCATTTATCTTGAACACCTCTATCGCTGATGGTCCTTTTTTTACATTCATACAAACGCACTACAATAAAATCTATCCATCGAGAAATCGACGTTATATTTAAAAAGCAAGTTGTCTGCATCGCACAACATTCCATCATTTTCTTACTCACATTGATTGCAAAAACTTCAATTAATCAAAAGCGAAACTCGTTCTTTATTTCTGGTCACCAAAAAACAACTCAATTAACTTCTATCAGAACTCCTCTTTGCTAAAACACGACATTCCAAAAATAACGCTTAAAACAATAATTTTGCTCAAACCAATACTAATTAATACCGGAGAAGAATGGAGGGAAAGCGAGGTAGTACATTGATTTTTCATATCTACTTTGGATCAGAGGATAACACTCGCAGCTTAAACCATCGCAGGATAACAAAAAGTGTTTTCGATCAAAGGCCTGAAGATACTCATCATCGCTGCAGAATCGTTATGTTCTTGTTTACTGCATATGGTTTACTTCATTTAAGCTCAAAAAGAGTATTTAGCTCCATCAAACATAAGAAAAGTAAAACATTGTTCGAGAGAATAAAAACAGTTTAAATCAATCAAAAACAACAAATACAATAGTCAAATCCTATCAAAAAGGGTTTTCACGAAAATTACAGAAATTAAGAACTGATAAAGAAATACATGTTACCAACTAACCATATGATAAAACTAATTATTATTTATAGTAAGCAAACTTAATTAATTGCTTTTTAATAATCCCGATGCTTAATTATCATCGAAGGGTATTTTTTGAGAATGATTCTTTGATCACATAAATTCTGTCACACAACAGTCACACATAAAAAGTATTAATCTATGCCAAATTTTGAGTAGCAGTCCCCCTTTACGCCATCTTATCCAGTAAACCACTGATTTTTTTTGAGAAGATAATTAATTACCCCTTGGAACACACACTGCGCATGATATTGGCGAGATGACTGCCCACACCATCTCCACTTATTTTGTAAGGCTTTACTTACTGAGAGGAGATTATCATCGCCGCACCAGGCTCTGGAACGCTTAACCTATGCTTGTCTTTTCTCCCTATTTAAGCTGACGGCGCGTATTGCTAACAACCACTATACTGATAACAATCCTTCAAGTAGACGACAGACTGAATCTCTGACCAGCATACAATATCTTGTTCCCCCTGTTGCAGGTTCATTTGTAGTAGCTGTGATAAGGTGCGTCTGGATGGTTCCGGCGTATTAAGAAGGGTATTCGTAAGATGCTCAAAGTCATGATGTTGAAAGATGCCCGTCGGAACTGGTTTGTTTAAGGTTGCAGGAGTGCTCCCGAGTGTTCTCCATGCCCACTATAATAAACGCGGAAAAGCTATGTACCTTAAAAAATTAGTAAACCAAAGCTTAGTAGTCTTCACCCTTATTTCACCTGTCACAAGTATTGCAATAGCAAAGACGGGGACAGTGGTGACGAAAATGCCTCTGGATCCCGCGCATGGGCTTTTAGAGGCGAAGAGTCAGTACCGGATTGAGTATACGGCTGTGGATGGTGTACGGGGCAAAGGAGAGCGTACGGACAGTGCGGCAGTGTTTATTCCCTTTGGCCCAGAGCCAGAGGGCGGTTGGCCGGTAATCGTTTGGACACATGGCACAGTAGGAATAAACTCGGACTGCGCACCGTCACTGAATACACGCACAGCACGAGACAGCCAATATCTTAATACATGGCTTTCTTTGGGGTACGCGGTTGTGGCTCCTGACTATCCCGGATTAGGCTCAGACGGGATGCACCACTATCTTAACGCACAAGGTGAGGGCTGGAGCGTGCTTGACGGTATACGTGCTGCGCTCACTGAATTTCCGCTTAAAAACGAACTGGTACTGGTTGGCCAGTCTCAGGGGGCACACGCCGCCTTTGCTGCAGCAGGCTATCAGCCCACCTACGCACCAGAGCTGAATATCATCGGGACCGTGCTAACTGGCACCCCCTATTTTTCTGCAGAGAGCGATGTTGCCAGCTTATTCACCAAAAGTGATGATAAAAATCAATCATCTGGCGATCCTAAAATACCGTATATTTTTTATATATGGCAATCGGCTGCGGATACTAACCCTACGCTGAAGGCGGAGAATTACTTCCAGAACGCTGCCTTAGCACAGTTGGATGAGGCAAAAGCCCTCTGTATCACCCCGTTAACGCAAAAAGTGATGCATAACCGCCTGAATATGAACAATAGTCTGACACCTAACATCCAGTCACTGCTGACTAATGCGCTCCCTTCACTTTCTTATCCGACGCTGAAAATCACGCATCCGGTATTTATTGGCATCGGTGGAGACGACATTAATGTACCAACAGCTATGCAACAGCAGTTTGCCAAAGACGTGCAGGCGGCAGGTACGCATACTAATATTCATCTCTACCCCGGGCTTGACCACAGCGGCGCGGTAAATCCTTCTCTACGCGATTCCGTACCGTTTGTCCTAGGATTGAAAGATAAACCCTGATCCACAGGGCATTCCTGGAATATTTAAGCTAAAGGAAGGGGCTTATCATGCTACGCAGTAGCGTACATCGTGAGCAGTAGATAGTTGAATCTACCATTCTGCCTGGTCGTAAGGTGTGGGCAGTAGACTCACCATGAAAGCGCTGGAAATGGCATGGCAAACGTGCGGTAAGCCCGTCGGGGTGATGTTCCACAGTGATCAGGGCAGTCATTATACGAGCAGGCAGTTCCGGCAGTTACTGTGGCGATACC
>OGEQ01000936.1_pt1 | contig 27194 bp, 28 predicted proteins | sample 1570731 | NCBI WGS metagenome assembly OGEQ01 (sample SAMEA2582132, study PRJEB24529) | metagenome | biome: Human gut stool | place: China | collected 2011
GCATCGACTGCGCCGACGGCCCCTTCGGCCCGCTGACCATCATCGGCGGCCGCATTTATATGGAGGAGGGCCGTCTGGTGCAGACCATCGACAGCCGCTTCCCCACCTGCACCGACGGCGACAAGCTCGCCGCACAGGTCACCGCAGCTCTGGGCAGCGGTGCACAGCTGCAGGATGTGGACGCTGCCGAGCCCTTCTACATTGAGGCCGACAGCCCCGCCATTCAGGCCTGCATCAACACCTACAACGAGGTGACCGGCGAGGACGCCAAGCCCTTTACCATGGGCGGCGGCACCTATGCCCGCCATTTCCCCTATGCGGTCAGCTTTGGCCCCGAGCACGTGGACCTGCCCCTGCCGGAGTTCGGCGGCCCGATGCACGGTGCCAACGAGGCGGCTCCCATCGACAAACTGCTGGAGGCCGTGAAGATCTACATCCTGGCGCTGCTGCGTCTGGAAGAGATCGACTTCTGAGGGGATGCTCATGAAGATCCTGGTCATTGACGGGCAGGGCGGCGGCCTGGGCAAACAGCTGGTAGCGGCCCTGAGCGCCCGGTGCCCCCAGACCCAGCTCACAGCCGTGGGCACCAACAGTCTGGCCGCCAGTGCCATGCGCAAGGCGGGCGCGGTGCGCACCGCCACCGGCGAGAACGCGGTGGTGGTCAACTGCCGCCACGCGGATATCATCGTGGGGCCCATTGGCATCGTGATCGCGGATGCCCTGCTGGGTGAGATCACCCCCGCCATGGCCGCTGCGGTGTGCCAGAGCGGGGCCAAGCGGGTGCTGATCCCGGTGAACCATTGCGACAACTACATCGTCGGCGTGCCGGAACAGCCCATCGGTGATCTGGTGGCCGCTGCAGTGCAGAAGGTGACCGACCTGTGCGGCGGCAGCTCCTGCTGACCTTAGAAAACTGAAACGACAACACCCGCCGGGTGGCTTCTGCAGCAGCAGAAGGCCCGGCGGGTGTTTTTGCGTTGATGGATGCTCAGATGAGGCCGTTGTCGGCGCAGAAGTGGTAGATGCCGTCCTCGGCACAGGAGCCGCAGAGGTGGGTGGCAGCGGCCTTGAGGTCGGCAGAGCCGTTGGCCATGGCCACACAGGTGCCCACGGCCCCGAACATCTCCAGATCGTTGTTGCCGTCGCCAAAGGCCATGGCGTCGGCTTTCGGGATGCCATAGGCCTGCAGCACGACGGCGATGCCGTTGCCCTTGCCTCCGGCAGCGGGGATGATGTCCACGGCGCGGTCCCACCAGGCGGCGATCTTGGCTCCGCGCACATCCTGCAGGATGCGGCTGTACTCGTCCTTCCGGCCGCCCATCATGATCTGGTACACGGTGCCGGAGGCAATGGTGTCAAAGTCGGGCGTTACCGGAACGGGGATCTTGGCCACGGCAAAATAATCGTCCAGATCCTGCTCGTTGCCGTTGGCGGCAAGGGTGCTCTCGGTGGCCACGCACAGGGGGCGGCCCAGGGCGGCGGCGTTCCGGCGCAGCGTGCGCACGTCCTCTGCCGGGATGGGGCTGGCAAACAGCACCCGGTTCTTATCGTAGCAGTAGGCACCGTTGAAGGTGACCAGTACGTCAAACTGCACACCGGGGAAATCCCACAGTGGGACCGTCATGGGGGAGCGACCGGTGGCGATGGCCAGCCGGATGCCGTTTGCCTGCAGACGATGCAGGGTGTCCAGCATGAGCGGCGTCACCTGCTTTTTCTCCATGTCGATGAGGGTGCCGTCGATGTCAAAAAAGATGATCCTGGGTTTGCGCATAGAAAAGCTCCTTTCAGGCTTGTGTGGGGGCGGCAGGCTGGGCGGTGCCTTCCCGCACCAGTGCAATGAATCCCTTCATCTGGGGGGTCAGCCATTTGTCCCGGTGGTAGAACAGCTGCCGGTGCATCTCCACCCGGCAGTCCGGTACGTTCAGCCGGGCCAGTGTCCCGGCGGCCAGTGCGGCACGCACGATGTATTCCGGCAAAAAGGAAAGGCCCATGCCCCGCTCCACCATCTGGCACAGCAGCGCGGCGCTGCCCAGCTCCAGATAGGGCTGCAATTGCAGGCCGTGGGCGGCCAGACACTGGTCCAGTGCATCGCGGTAGCTCATGCCCCGCTCGGTGAGCAGGAATTCCTGCTGCACCAGCTCTTCCAACGACACGGTGTCCCGGGCGGCCAGCGGATGCCCGGCGGGCGCGATGAAGCACACCGGCTCCGGTACGTCCACGGCCCGCACCAGCGTAGGCTGCAGCAGGGGATGGTCCAGCGTATAGGCCAGGTCTACCTGATTGGTGGTCAGCATCTGCAGCATGCCGTCGTCAGTGGCGGTGCAGAGCACCAGTTCCACCTGCGGGTACTGCGCGTGGTACCGCTGGAGCAGGTCGGGCAGAAAGGTGCTGCACACCGAGTCGGCCAGCGCGATGCGCAGCCGCCCGCTGATCTGCTGGGGCAGCTGCAGGGCGGCCTGCGCCTGCTCCACGGTGGCCAGCAGAGTGCGGGCGTAGCCCAGAAAGGTCTCACCGGCACCGGTCAGGCGCACGGTCTTGCCCACCCGGTCGAACAGGGGGGCACCCAGTTCCGCTTCCAGCTGGGCGATCTGGGAGGACACCGCCGACTGGGAGTAGCCCAGCTGCCGCGCTGTGCGCGAAAAGCTGTGCAGCTCGGCAATGTGCAAAAAGGTGTTGATGTTGCGCAGTTCCATAGCAGGCTCCTCAGCGGCGGGTGATGTCCCGCACGGTCAGCACGGGATCGTCTACAGTAAAGTGCACTTCCAGCCCGCCGAACTCCATGCCGTAGACCCGCGCAGGGTCGTGCTGGTAGGAGGGGCGGGGGTCGTTGGCCAGTACCCCGCGCAGAGCGTCGCGGTCGGCCTGCGGCACGGCGGCCCAGAGTTCTTCCGGGCAGGACACCTCCAACAGGTGGCGCCGGGTCTGGCCGGTAAAGCCCTCGGCAGCGTCCGGGTGACAGTCGGCGTAGGGGATATAGGGCTTGATGTCATAGATGGGGGTGCCGTCCATCAGGTCAGCCCCGCGCACCAGCAGGACGGGGCCCACCTCCGGGCGCATCTCGATGCCTTCCAGCTTCACGCTGGAAAGGCCCAAGGGATTGGGCCGGAAGGGGGACCGGGTGGCGAACACGCCCATGCGGGTATTGCCGCCCAGACGCGGCGGCCGAACGGTGGGGGACCAGCTGTCCCGCACCGCGCCGGAGAACTGCCACACCAGCCAGATGTGGCTGAAATCCTCCAGCCCGCGCACGGCGTCGGCGCTGCGGTATTCCGGGGTAAAGATCACCTCGCCCCGCAGGCTGTCCACCAGCCCGCTCTGCCGCGGGATGCCGAACTTGGTGGGAAAGGCAGTGTGGATGTGGGCAATGACCTTCAGGGTCATCTCTTCGGGTGCTGTGGGCATAGGACGCTCCTTGTTCAGTAGATTTTTTCGATGACGGTCTCCGGCGGGATGCCGTACCGGGTGCGGAAGGCCGCCAGTTCCTGCGGGGTGCGGATGAGCTGGACGTCCTCAAAATGGCCGTCCGGGTGCACAAAACCGGCCACCTGCTCCCCGGTGCAGATGCTGCACCGCAAAGCGGGCCGCTGCACGGCCGGGTCGTAGGCGGCAGGCGGTTTCTTTTTGGAAAAGAACATGGCAGACCCTCCCTATATGATAAGTTATAAACCGCGGCAGAAGCCCACGGCCCGGCCCTCAATGCGGATCTCGTTCAGCTGGGGACCGGTGTAGACCATGGGTGGGCAGACGGCGGCATTGTCGGCCAGCAGCATCACAGTGTCGCCCTGCCGGTGAAAATGTTTGAGGGTGGCTTCCTCGCCGATGCGCACCGCGGCGATCTCGCCCTGCTCCACCTCCGGCTGGCAGCGGATGCAGACGATGTCGCCGTCGCAGATGGTGGGAGCCATGCTGTCGCCGTGGCAGGTCAGTGCAAAGTCAGCGTGCCACGCCGCCGGAACGCCGATGTACTGCTCGATGTTCTGCTCGGCGGTGATGGGGGTGCCGCAGGCGATGGAGCCCACCAGTGGCACCATGGCCATGGCGGGCAGCGGCTCAAAGCCCGGCGGCGGGCAAGGCACATCCAGCCCCAGCAGATAGGCCGGGGTGGTCTCCAGTGCCGCGGCCAGCTCTTCCAGCTTTGCCTGCGGGATGTCGTTGACCCCTTTTTCCAGCTTGGTGATGGAGGATTTGGAGCGGTATCCCATGCGCTGGGCCAGCTGCTCCTGCGAGAGGCCCAGTTCTTCGCGCCGCAGCCGGACGCGGGTGGAAAGTTCGGACATAGACGCCTCCGTTCAAAAACGAATGGTTGTGCGGTGAAATGGGTGCTTCTGGAGGCAGTATACCAGAAAAGTGGGCGAAAATCAACTTTTTTCGCGCGATTTTTGAAAATTGGTTGACAGACAATCAACTTGCGACTATACTACAACCAAAGATTGTTGAATGACGTGAAACCGACAAAAAAGGAGCGGAGAACATGGCCAATACCAGACTGATCGAAGAATACATCCGCGACAGCGGCTACAAGCTGCGGCATGTGGCCCGCGCGCTGAACATCAGCGAGAGCGCGCTGCACAGCAAACTGCAGGGGCAGACCCAGTTCAAACTGAACGAAGCCGAAAATCTGTCGGCGATGCTGGGAATGACGATGTCGGAGCGGGATGCCTGCTTTTTTGACACCCAGAACCGCTATGAGCGCAGCCTGGCCGCTGCAGAAAGGAGAAAGCCGAAATGACAAAACAACAGCGTGATGCTACCCGCAGCGCCCTGCTGGCCTATGGCCGGCGGCAGTGGGCGCGGTCGCCGGTGAACCGCCGGTGGGAAAAGGCCATTGAGGACAGCATGGCCTATTACAAGGAAGCGGACCCCATCCGGGCCGATCTGCTGCAGCTGCGCTATCTGCAGCACCGCAAGGAGGCCGACGTGCTGGAACAGCTGCACATCGGCCGCACGACCTACCAGAAAGCGGAACTGGACCTGCTGAGCACCATTGCGGTGTATGCCGCCCAGAACGGTGCCTTCAACTGAAGAGATGCTGATAAAATCCCATTGATTTCCGCAGCAGGAAGTCGGTGGGATTTTTGCGTCGGAAGAAAACTGCCGCGACCCGGCCAATGGAGCGGATCAATAAAAACATGCCTCGTAATATCCAAAAAATACAATAAAAGGTTGAAAATAACTGAAATAGTTGCTATAATGACGATGCGGATAAAAAGAGAACATGATATAGCATAATAATCCGCTTCCTGCATTTGCGGGATTGCTCCAATGATTTAGCACAATGAGGGATTTTCCCCGCATTTGCGGGGGTAACAGAAGAAAAACAGAGTAAAAATCGCTGAAAAAACGTGAAAGTCCTGTTTATGGGATGGCATGTCTGTTATTCTTTGCTTGTCAGAAAAACACCGGCTGCCAATGGGAACGATGCTTTGGAGGTGGAACGATGAAACGACCGGAACGATCCTGCAAGGTGCGGCGTTTTGCAGGCAAAACAGACCCGGACAACAGCAGTTTGTGGCTGCCGCTCTGGATGCATCTGCGGGACACAGCAGGCATTATGCGGTTTCTGGTGCAGCAGTGGCTGCCGGAAAGTGTGCGGCGGAACCTGGACCTGGACGAGGAACTGCTGACCCGGACTGTCGTTTTTCTGGGGTGGGTGCACGATATCGGGAAAATTACGTTGGCCTTTGCCGGCCCGATCATGAGCCTGCTGCCGGAGGCAAAACAGCGGTTGAAGGAGGATACCGAGCTCCGCTGGAACGAGCAGGAAAAGAAATTTTCCCACCATGCGCTGGCCGGGGAGGCGATCCTGCGGGAGCTGGGCTGCCCGGAAGGGTTGGCCTCGGTCGTGGGGGCGCACCACGGCAAGCCGCAGGAGGCAAATAATGTTCTGGACCAGCTGGAAGACGGAGTGTATGAAACAAATTACTGGCCTAAAGGACGGAAAACATTCTGGTGGAGCTGCTGGCAGGAACTGTTCGATCACGCCCTGCAGGAAAGCGGATTTTCTGACGTGAAAGAGCTGCCGGAGCTGTCGGTCCCGACGGAACTCCTTCTGACCGGCCTGCTCATCATGGCGGACTGGATCGCCAGCAATCCCCGGTATTTCCCGCTGATCCCGGTAGAGGAACTGGGCGACGAGAGCCTTTATCCGGCCCGCGTGGAACGGGCATGGCAGAAATTCGCACCGACCCTTCCCTGGGAAGTGCAGGAGGCCGCGGCGGACCCGGCGGAGTTCCGGGAGCGGTTCGGCTTTCTTCCGAACGAAGTGCAGCAGGCTATGCTGGAGGCTGTGAACAACGCACAGGAACCGGGCATTTTTATTCTGGAAGCCCAGATGGGCGTGGGTAAAACCGAGGCCGCGCTGGCAGCGGCGGAGGTTCTGGCACAGCGCTGCGGGGAGGGCGGCATCTTCTTTGGTCTGCCGACCCAGGCCACCGCCAACGGCATTTTTGGGCGGCTGCTGAACTGGGCGCAGAAACAGTCGGATGGGCTGGAACACTCCATCCGGCTGGCGCACGGCATGGCGCAGCTGAATACAGACTATTTGAAATTGCAGCAGGAACCGGTGCCGGTGGAGGATGACGCCGACGACCCGGAGGAACGGGTGATGGTGCACCAGTGGTTTCAGGGCAGCAAACAGGCGCTTCTGGCCAACTTTGTCATTGGCACGGTGGATCAGCTGCTGATGGCGGCCTTGCAGCAAAAACATGTGATGCTGCGGCATCTCGGTCTGGCGGGCAAGGTGGTGGTGATCGACGAGTGTCATGCTTACGACGCCTACATGAATTGTTATCTGGACCGGGCACTGAACTGGCTGGGAGAGTACCGGGTGCCGGTGATCCTGCTTTCGGCCACACTGCCCGCCAAGCGGCGCACCGAACTTGTGACCGCATATCTCAACCGGAAAACGCTGCCGGATGCACCCTGGAAAACCTGCCGCGGCTACCCGCTGCTGACCTGGACGGACGGAGACCAGGTGCAGCAATGCGAAATTCCGCTGCACACACCGCCGCGCCGGGTGATGATCGAGCCGCTGACAGAAGAGCGGCTGCTGGAAATGTTGCAGAATGCCCTGCGGGAGGGCGGCTGTGCAGGCGTGATCGTCAACACGGTGCGGAAAGCGCAGGACTTTGCGGCCCGCCTGCGAGAAGAGCTGCCGGAATTTGAAGTGCTTGTGTTCCACGCACAGTTCCTGATGCCTGACCGCGCCGAAAAGGAACAACGCCTGATGGAGCGCATCGGCAAGCGCTCGACCCCAGCGCAGCGCGACCGGCTGATCGTGGTGGGTACGCAGGTGCTCGAGCAGTCACTGGATATCGATTTCGATTACATGATTACGGAACTGTGCCCGATGGACCTGCTGCTGCAGCGCATCGGACGGCTGCACCGGCATCCGGGCCGGGCGCGTCCGCAGCCGGTGCAGGAAGCCCGCTGTGCAGTGCTGGACACCGGGACCGAGGAATTTGACGAGGGCAGTGCAGCCATCTATGGCGAATGGCTGCTCGGACGTACCCGGAAGCTCCTGCCGCAGGAAGTGCAGCTGCCTGCGGATATCGCCCGGCTGGTACAGGACACCTACGGCTGGGAGCCGGACTGCCTGCCCGCAGACCCGCAGAGCACAGCGGCACGTGGAACATATGAGCTGGAACAGGCCAAGAAGCAGCGCAGCGCCAAGGCCTTTGCCATTTCGTCGCCGAGAGCATGCGGTGATGCGCTGGACGACTGGATGAATGAGGTCGGGGCGACCAGCGACGCCGGTGCCCGTGCCGCTGTGCGCGACGGCGACCCGTCCATTGAGGTGCTGGTCATGATGCAGGACGGCGCAGGCAATGTCCACTTCCTGCCCGGAGAGGGAGAAGCAGCCGGGCCCTGTGTAGCGGTGGACCAGCCCCCGCAGCCGGAAGAAGCCTTGCGGATTGCGCGGCAGAGACTGCGTCTGCCGGGGTACTTCAGCAAGCGATGGAGCGTGCAGCAAACCATTGACGCGCTGGAAGCCGAGACCCGGAAGCATTTTGCGGCATGGCGGCTCTCCCCGCTGCTGCGCGGGGAACTGGTCCTGCTGCTGGACGAGCGCCGCACGGCACACCTTGCCGGGCAGGTGCTGCACTACGACCGTGAGAACGGCCTGACCTATCAGAAGGAGGATGAGGATGGAGACAATGGAGTTTAACCTGCTGCGGGAACCGTGGGTCCGGGTGCGGACACAGGACTGCACTGTGCAGGAAGTCTCGCTGACCGACGCCCTGCTCCATGCACACGCGTATGTGGACCTTGCGGGCGAGATGCCCACACAGGACGCCGCCATGCTGCGGCTGCTGCTGGCGGTGCTGCACACCGTGTTCTCCCGCGTGGATGGGAACGGTGTACCGGCACCGTTTGAAGAACCCCGGGATGCTCTGCAGCGCTGGGGCGAATTGTGGCAGTTGGGGCACTTCCCGGAACAGCCGATCCGGGATTACCTGGACAAATGGCAGGACCGCTTCTGGCTGTTCCACCCGGAGCGCCCCTTCTGGCAGGTGCCGGAAGCGAAGATCGGCAGTCCATTCGGAGCGAAAAAGCTGAACGGAGAAGTGTTTGAAAGCGAGAATAAAAGCAGCCTGTTTTCTGCCTGTGCGGGAACAGGAAAGGAAAGCATGGACTACCCGCAGGCTGCACGATGGCTTGTGTCTTTAAACAATTATGACGATGCGGCGGCTAAGAAAAAGGCAAAAGACCGGCCGCTGCCGTCGATGGGGCCGGGGTGGCTCGGCCGGATCGGTGTGATCTATGTAAAAGGCAGCAATCTGTTTGAAACACTGATGCGGAACCTGATGTTCCTGCAAGATGGCGGAGAGCTCTGGGAACCGGATGTTCCGTGTTGGGAGCTTGAGGATGCAAGAAGCGGCGAACGAACTGAGGTGGCATGCCCGGATAACTTTGCGGAGCTGATGACGATGCAGTTCCGAAGGGCCCTTTTGGAGCGGAAGGAAAACAAAGTTGTGGGCTATACGGTCTTGGGAGGAGACTTCTTTGATTCCACGAATGCATTTGCAGAACCGATGACGCTCTGGAATAAAAAAGAGGACAAAAAGACAGGGCTGGTGTATTACGATCCGCGGAAACATGAGATGGGAAAACAGCTCTGGCGGGAGTTTTCCGCTATCAGTGATAGGGGCGGCCATAAACCCGGCGTGATCTGGTGGAATACCTATTTGCAGGGCCGGAAATTGCTGAGCAGAAAAGAAATTCTACAGGTTTGTGCAGTTGGGGTGGAATACGGAGCGCAAAGTGCCTCCATGAAAGATTGTTACACGGATGCGCTTTCGATGAATCTTGAACTGCTAAATGAATTGGGCCGTACATGGCAGATCTGTGTTGACGATGAAGTGAACAACTGTGAGCAGGCTGCACGGATCGTGGGTCGTCTGGCACAGAACCTGGCCCTTGCGGCAGGGGACAAGAACGACACCGGTGCCGAAGCTGCCCGCGCGCAGTTCTATTTTGCGGTCGATCAGCCGTTCCGGCGGTGGCTGCAAGGCATTGACCCAGAGACGGATGAACCGGTCGAGAAAGCGGCCGAGTGGCAGGAGCAGGCATACCGGCTTGCGGCAGAATTAGGCAGACAGATGGTGGAGCAAGCGGGGACCGCTGCATTCATCGGGCATCGCGTTCCGGATAAAAAGAATCCGGAAAAGAGTTATCTGTATACAGCACCCGAGGCCTACAACATCTTTCTATATGGCCTGCGGAAGCTGTACCCGAAACAGGATGAAGGAGGGACAGAATGAAAACCAATGAGGTGAAAGCCTGCGTGACCCGGCAGCTGCGTCGGCTGCAAATTTTGCCGGAGCCGCAGAGACGGGCCGAGCTTGCCGAGCTGCGCCGGGGCGTGGGGCGTCAGCCCGGAGACCTGCCTGCGTTGTGGGGCGCTCTGCTGGCCGATATGCCGGAGCAGCTGCAGGGCAGCAATGGCCCGTCAAAGGCGGAATGGGCCGTCTATACGGCGTTGACCCTGTTTGCCCTGCACCAGCAGGGGGAAGCCGGTGTTTCCATGAACCAGTCGGGCAGAACACTGGGCGGTGCAGTGCGGCAGCTGGCCCAAAAAACGGCTGTCGGGCAGGACTGGACCGAGAGCAGCGTGCTCCGGCGGTTCAATGCGCTGGCAACGGCGGATTCCATGCCGGAAGTCTCGCACCACCTGCGCGGGATGATCCAGCTGCTGCGGCGGGAAGGGATCCCGCTGGATTACCCGCAGCTGGCCGAGGATCTGTATCAATACCAGTTTGTGGACGGTGCGCCGAATGTCCGTTTGCGGTGGGGCCGGGACCTTTATGCGAGCCCCACGGAGAAAACCAAAGAGAACGAAAAGGAGAATTGAGATGGATACCAAACGCCTGTATGTTGATTTTCATGTTCTGCAGACCGTGCCGCCCAGCTGCGTCAACCGCGACGACACCGGCAGCCCCAAGACCACTGTCTATGGCGGGGCCGTCCGTGCCCGGGTGTCCTCGCAGGCGTGGAAGCACGCCATGCGCGTGATGTTCACTGAGGAAATGAGTGGCGAGGTGGAGATTGGCAAGCGCACGTTAAGGGCAATTGACCTTGTAGCGGATGAACTGGCTGAACTGCTTCCCGGACAGGATCGGAAAAAACTGGAAAAGATGTCCCAGGATGCGTTGAAACTGGCTGGAATTACCTTCAAAAAAAAGCGATAAAAAGGATGGGGAAAAGAGCGATAACACCTCTGCATTGCTGTTGATTGGAAAGGCACAGGCCACGGCGCTGGCAAAACTGGCTGCAGAAAACTGCAAGGACGATAGTGCCTATGAGGATGCGTTGAATGAAAATCCGACCGTGGACATGGTACTGTTTGGTCGGATGGTTGCCAGTGCCCCGTCGCTGAACTACGACGCTGCCGCACAGGTGGCCCACAGCATCTCTACCCACACCGTGCAGAACGAGTTCGACTATTTCACCGCCGTGGACGACTGTGCTCCGGAGGACAACGCCGGTGCCGGGCATCTGGGCACGGTGGAATACAATTCCGCCACCCTGTACCGCTATGCGACGGTCAATGTTCTGGAGCTGGTGCGCACGCTGGGCGCAGAGCAGGCGGCACAGACGGTCCGGGCGTTCGGTGAGGCGTTCATCCGCTCCATGCCCACCGGCAAGCAGAACAGCTTTGCCAACCGCACCCTGCCGGATGCCGTTTACGTCACCCTGCGGCAGGACCAGCCGGTGAACCTCTGCGGTGCCTTTGAAAAGCCGGTGCGCAAGAGCGAAGAAGGCTATGCAGAACCGTCCAAGATGGCGCTGAAACAGTATGCAAAGGAACTCTACAATACCTTTGCAGAGGCACCGGAGCAGAGCTTTACGGTGGGTACCGGGCTGGAAGAACTGGCACAGCCCATGCCGCTGAACACCATGCTGGCGGTACTGGAAAAGGCCGTAGAGGAGAAGCTGTCCGGGAATGAGGTGTGACCATGGCGACCTTATTGCTTCGGCTGGCTGCACCCCTGCAGGCCTGGGGTTCGGACTCCAAGTTTGAGACCCGCAAGACCGACCGGGAACCCACCAAAAGCGGCGTGGTCGGCCTGTTGGCGGCGGCGCTGGGGCTGCGCCGGGACGACACGGAGGGCCTTGCCCGGCTGAACGGCCTGCGCTTTGCCGTGCGGGCGGATCAGGAGGGCAGCCTGCTGGTGGATTTTCACACCGCCAAAAGCCGGGACACCTCCTATGTGACCTACCGTCACTATCTGCAGGACGCCGTTTTTCTGGCAGGGCTGGAAAGCGAGGACGAAGCTCTGCTGCGGGAGCTGGAAGCGGCTCTGCGGCACCCGGTCTACCCGCTGTATCTGGGGCGGCGCTCCTGCCCACCCACCCTGCCGCTCTGTCTGGGCATCCGGCAGGGGAGCCTGCTGGACGTCCTCCGGACGGAACCCATGCAGGGACGAAAACCGGAAACAGGGAAGCTGCGCATCGTGGCCGACGCCGACCCGGCAGACCCTGCAGCAGTGCCCCGGCAGGATCTGCCGGTGTCCTTCAGCCCGGTGCACCGGCAGTACGGGTTCCGACCGGTGCGGGAATGGCGGCTGGACCGGCCGGAAATGCCGGAACCGACGGAGCACGACCCCATGGCGGAATTGCAGAATTGAGGTGAGATGCAATGTATTTGTCCCGCGCAGAACTTGACCCCGCCCGCCGCAGTACCATGATCGCGCTGACTTCTCCACAGAAGTTCCACGGCACGGTGGAAAACTCGTTCTCCGGCGAACGACGCCGCAGGCTGTGGCGGCTGGACAGCCTGAACGGAAAACTGTATCTGCTGCTGCTCAGCGAGGAGTTCCCCGACCTGACCGGACTGTGTGCGCAGTTCGGGACGGGAGCCGCGCCGGAAACGCGCCGCTACGAGCCGCTGCTGGAACGGGTGACCCCGGGCAGCTGTTGGCAGTTCCGTCTGACGGCAAATCCGACCCGCACCCGGAAAGACCCGGCGGACCCGCTGGCGCGGGGTGCCCTGAAGCCCTGCTATCTGGAAGCGGAGCAGGAACAGTGGCTGCTGGAGCAGGCCGGGAAGCACGGCTTTGCCCTGACGGAGGGCACTTTTCAGGTGACCCGGAAACAGACCTGTCACTTCCGGAAGAACGGAAAGTGGCCGGTCACGTTGCTGGCGGTGACCTATGAGGGCATCCTGCAGGTGACCGACCCGGAAGCGTTCCGGGAGATGCTGTGTCAGGGCATTGGCCGCGGCAAAGCCTACGGCCTTGGCCTGATGACCATCCTGCACGGAGGAAGCAGCCGTGGATGATTGCCGGGCATGATCCGCCCTGATCTGCAGGCGCTGCTGCAGGTCCGGGACCGGATGACCTTTCTGTACCTGGAACACTGCACGCTGGGCCGTCAGGACGGTGCCATCACTGTAACGGATGAAAAGGGTATCGTTCAGATCCCGGCGGCGGGCATTTCGGTGCTGCTGCTCGGCCCCGGCACCCGTGTGACCCACCGTGCCATGGAGCTGATGGGAGACACCGGCGTGGGTGCGGTCTGGGTCGGGGAGCACGGCGTGCGCTATTATGCCCACGGCCGCCCGCTGACCACCCATTCCCGGATGCTCATCCGTCAGGCGGAACTGGTGAGCAACCACCGGAAGCATCTGGATGTGGTGCGCAAAATGTACCAGCTGCGCTTTCCGGAGGAGGACGTCTCCCATCTGACGATGCAGCAGCTGCGCGGCCGGGAGGGCAGCCGTGTGCGGAACGTCTACCGCAAGGCGTCCAAAGAAACTGGCGTGCCGTGGAGCGGGCGGCTGTACCGCCCGGAGGATTTTGCATCCGGGGACCCGGTCAATCGGGCGCTTTTCCCCGCATACGCGGGGGTGATCCCCCGCCGTGCTGAAATTGCCGCTGGAACCCGCCCTTTTCCCCGCACACGCGGGGGTGATCCTCTCAGCGCTGCCCACCACAACGTCGGTCGGCGCTTTTCCCCGCACACGCTGGGGTGATCCCATATCGCTGGATTTCTGCGCTTCGCTGGTGGACTTTTCCCCGCATACGCGGGGGTGATCCCAGGTGGTTCATCGGGTAACGGTACACAAGGAACTTTTCCCCGCATACGCGGGGGTGATCCCTTCAAGCATTTTATGGGCGAAGTTGAGGAAACCTTTTCCCCGCACACGCGGGGGTGATCCCCTCATATGTTTTCTTCAGTGCCATAATCAGCCCTTTTCCCCGCATACGCGGGGGTGATCCTGAAGAAACCTTTGGTTATCAGGAGGCATGGGCCTTTTCCCCGCATACGCGGGGGTGATCCCGCGGACCGGATCGACATGAAAAAGATCCTGGGCTTTTCCCCGCACACGCGGGGGTGATCCCGGGTTCTTGGTCACGTTCGTGCCGAACTTCAGCTTTTCCCCGCACACGCGGGGGTGATCCCTTTTTTCGGTTCGCCGTTTCAAAATCCTTGCGCTTTTCCCCGCATACGCGGGGGTGATCCCAATTTGAACGGCATTTCGGCTCCGAACTATGACTTTTCCCCGCATACGCGGGGGTGACCTCAAGGGCAAGCGGCGCATGGTGTTCCTGCCGGGGAGACTGGCGACGGACCGGAAAGCCGCCGCGGATGAAAAAATCAGGTTGTACAAATTCGATGGAAAAAGTTTATGCAAGACTCCATATTGTAATATATGAAATTTTGTATTATCATAAATCTGCAAGCGATCTGTCTCTTGTGAGGAGGGGCGGAACGCCAAAAATACGCTTCTTTCCTGTGGAATTTCCCACGGTCCACCTGATGCGGATTGAAAGATAGGTCGAGAAGGGAAGAGCAACCATGATGAACACAAGTCTGCTCCAGAAGTCTGGTCTGGCAACGCTGCAGGTCGCGCAGATCCTGGCAGGGCTGGAACCGGGAGACCGGATCCCCACGGTGACGGAACTGAGCGAACAATGCGAGATGGCACGGGGAAATATCCAGATCGCGCTGAACAACCTGAAACAGAATCATGTGATCCGTCTAGAATCCCATGGGCAGAACGGCACCATTGCAACAGAGATCGACTATGTGGCAATGGCGCAGTATTGCAGCAATACGGGTCTGACCTGCGTGATGCCTATGCCGTATGGCCTGCGCTATGAAGGCCTGGCCAGCGGACTGTATGAGGAACTGAACCAGAAAGGGGTCACGGGTGCGATCGCATTTATGCGCGGTTCCGGCTACCGGCTGAACTGTGTGGAAGAAGGGCGATTTCATCTGTGCGTCATGAGCCAGCTTGCATTTGAACACTATGCGCAGGAGGGCAAGGACATCCAGCTGATCGCGGCCTTTGGCCCGCAGAGCTATGTGGAACAGCATCGGGTCTTTGTCCGCCCGGACTTCAAGGGCGACTGGCAGAACTGCAAGGTGGGCGTGGATGCCTCATCGGTGGACCAGGAGATGCTGACCCGGTTCTGTTTTGCCGATAAGCCGGTGCAATATGTGCCCATCATCTATAGTCAACTGGTGCCGTTTCTGCACAGCGGCGTCATTGATGCCGGCGTCTGGAGCGCCGATATGCTGCCGGAGGGGCTGAGCTATTATCCGATGCCCCGGCTGGATGAGCAGGAAAAAGATACGGTGGCCGTGCTTGCCTGCCGGAAAAGTGATAACATCACCGCGCAGCTGGTGCGCAAGATCCTGTCGGTGGAGCGTGTGGACCACATCCAGCAGCAGGTGATGCGCAAGCAGATCATTCCGCGCTACTAAGCAAAGGTGCTGTCAAACAGAAGTCACATCTGCATGGAGGACATGCGGGTGTTTCTTTCGGGATGAAAATACAAAATATTGTATAAAACATTTTCTTCCGAAAACCGATACAGGATGTCTGATTTTTTTGCAGAAAGAAAAGGAGATCTCGCATGAAAAAGATCACTCGGCGCAACTTCCTGATCGCATCCGGCAAAACCGTTGGCACACTGGCAGCTGCCTCTGCCTTTATGGGGTGTGCCAGCCCGGAGCAGGCGGAAAACTGCTTCCCCCGGTCTGCAATGCCCGTCCGGACCGATGACCGCCTGACGGCCATCGACGATATTGTGGAAAACTACATGGGACAGGGATATTTCCCCGGCGCAACGATCGTGGTGGCACGCGGCGGCAAGATCGTGTATGAAAAGGCATACGGCTACGCAATGCTCAACGACATGGGCGTGCGGTTGGACGATCCCCGCCCCATGCAGATGAATACCATGTTCGACATGGCATCCTGCACCAAGATCATGGCCACGACACAGTCCATCATGAAGCTGTATAGCGAGGGCAAGATCGACCTGAATGCCACGGTAGCAAGCTACATTCCGGAGTTTGCCAAGAACGGGAAGGAAAACGTCACCGTGCATCAGCTGCTGACCCACACCTCCGGTCTGCCGCAGTGGAAGGCGATGTTCCTCCACATCGAGAAGGACAAGGCCAAGGTGCTGGATTACATCTGCAACTGTGAGCTGATGTTCGCCCCCGGCGAGGAAAAGTACAGCGACCTGGGCTTCCAGATGCTGGGCTTCCTGGTGGAGCGGATCACCGGGCGCTCGATGGACGAATACGTCAAGAACGAGATCTACAAGCCTCTGGGGCTGAAGCGCACCACCTATCTGCCGCTGGCCAACGGCTTTACCACCGAGGATGTGGCGGCTACCTCCTTCGGCAACCCGTATGAGTATGCCATGGTGGACGAGATCGACTACCCGGGCTTTGGCTACGATTGTACCGCCGATCTGGACGCGTTCCGCACCTTCACCGGCTGGCGCAACTACACCCTGCAGGGCGAGTGCAACGACGGCAATGCATGGATGGCAAACGGCGGCGTGGCCGGTCACGCGGGCCTGTACTCCGACGCGGAAGATCTGGCCGTGCTGTGCCAGGCCATGCTGAACGGCGGCATCTACAAGGGCGTCCGCCTTTACAAGAAGGAAGTCATCGACGAGTTCACCAGCGAGCAGAACGGCAAGCCGTCCCGCGGGCTGGGCTTTGAGCGCGGCTCCTCGTTTATGGGCCGCGGCGACCGCCACTACGACGCCTTTGGCCACGCAGGCTTTACCGGCACCCATGTGGTCATGAACAAGACCAACAAGACCGCCGTCATTTTCCTGACCAACAAGCAGAACGTCGGCTTCAAGCCTAACTCCATGTCCTACTACAGTCCCTACAGCTGCTGCGGCGAGATCTGTGAGCTGGTCTGGAACATTTTTGGGACCGAAGCACCGGCTGAGACGCTGGCCGACAAGATCGGCGCCTGGCTGTAAGCAAAACAAAAAATCATTGGGAGATGTCAGAGATGGATTTTGAACCGAGATTAACGATCCTGCACCAGGCAGGGATGCTGTCCGAGGAGGATTACCGGAAGGTACAGGACGTGATCCGCTTTTTTCAGGAGAAATACGGTCTGACATTGACCGAAGAAAACGCCTCCGCCATGATCACGCACCTGTGCGCTGCGCTGGGGCGCATCCACCGCGGAGAGCCGGTGGAGCCGCTGGACGAGGAGGTCTACGAAGAGACCAGCCAGGAGCCCACCTTCCCCAAGGCACTGGAAGCAACGCAGGCGCTGGTGCGGGAGATCCTGCCGGACCTGCCGGAGGACGAGCAGAAGTTCCTGACCATGCACATCGGGGTCGTGCTGGCACAATCGTGACAGCATTTGCATAAAACCCACATCAGAAAGGAGGGCTAGCTTATGAAAATCGTAGTAGGCGGCCAGATCGACAAGCAGAAGGTTTATGACACCATCAAGGGTGTTGTAGGCGACCGTGCCTCGGTGGAGATCAAGGATGACATTGCGGCGGCAATGGCGGTCAAGACCGGGCAGGCAGATTACTACTTCGGCGCCTGCAAGACGGGCGGCGGCGGTGCGCTGGCAATGGCCATTGCCCTGCTGGGCATGAACCAGTGCGCAACGGTGTCCATGCCGGGCAAAATGCTGAGCGAGGACGAGATCCTGGCACAGGTCAAGGCCGGCAAGAAGGCATACGGCTTTACGGATCAGCACATCGAAAAGGTCGTGCCGATCATTCTCAAGGGTCTGGGCTTCTGATCCGGATCGTCAAATAAGGAGGATTACATATGGAAACCATTCTGCGCTACGTTATCATCGCGGCAGTTGGTGCGTTGGCATCAATCCTGGCAAACCAGAGCATCGCCGTGTTCAACGACGGCCTGCGCCCGGTCCTGCCGGAGTATCTGGAAAAGCGCATGGACCGCAAGGCTCTGGCAGCCACCAGCTTTGCCATCGGCTTTGGCCTGGTCATCGGCTACGGCCTGCCCACGTCCATTGCCGCAAGCATCATCCTGATCCACTGCATCCTGCTCACCACCGACATCATCGGCACCTGGTGCCCGGACACCAAAAAGGGCATGATCGCTTCCGGCGTCATCGGCGCTGTGTACGGCGTGGCCCTGCTGTTCGGCCTGCAGGTGATCATCGACCTGTTCAACCTGCTGCCGGTCAACTTCCTGGGCAGCCTGGGCCAGGTCTCTGCCGGTATCACGCTGGCCTTCGCCATCTTCCCGGCTGTGACGGTTGCCCTGCAGTTCGGCGCTGCCAAGGGCATCATCACCGCCGTTGTGACCCTGCTGGTCCGTCAGATCGTTGAGACCTATGGCAAGATCGCACTGGACGCCGAGCACACGATCAGCCTGAACAAGGACGGTATGGCCCTGCTGGCCGGTATGATCATCATGCTGGTGTTCGCTGCCATGGATAAGGAAGGCAACGACCAGAACTCCAACGAAATGCTGACCCAGATCTTTGCCGACAAGGTCGCACGCATCCGCAAGTATATGCCGGTTCTGGCCCTCATGGGCGGCCTGATCGCAGCAGGCACCAGCATGAGCATCATGGCCGGTGACCCCATCAGCCTGGGCCTGCTGGCCGAGGGTGACCGCGTCAACGCAGGTCTGACCGCTCTGGCCCGTGCCATCGGCTTTATCCCGCTGGTTGCCACCACCGCCATCACCACCGGCGTCTACGCTCCGGCCGGCATGACCTTCGTCTTTGTGATCGGTCTGCTGATCCCCAACCCCTTTATCGCCCTGATCGCCGGTGCAGCCTGCATCTGTGTGGAGATCCTGCTGCTGAACGTCATCGCAAAGGGTCTGGACAAGTTCCCCGGCATCAAGCGCTGCGGCGACAACATCCGTACCGCTATGAGCTACGTCATCGACATCGCCCTGCTGATCGGCGGCATCCTGGCTGCTCAGGCAATCATGCCCACGACGGGTCTGTTCATCATCGTGGCATTCTGGTGCATCAACAAGTGCAGCAAGAAGCCTCTGGTCTCCATGGCGGTCGGTCCTCTGGGCGCGATCCTGGTCGGCCTGATCGCAAACGTGCTGTTCCTGCTGTCTCTGTACACCCCTGCCGCCTGATCCCCGGATAAAATGAGCGCCTCCCGGCCTGCGTCGGGAGGCGGCTCTGGTTAAGAAACAATACAGGAGGCGAATCCTTTTGAAACTGCCTGAAAAGATTCTGTATGCGCACGAGCATACGACGATCGACCTGTCCGGCCCGAAGAAGAACATCGACTGCAGGCTGGATGATTTTGACGCGACCGCAGCGGAGTACCGGCGGCTGGCGGAACACGGTGTGGTCGGCATCATCGACCAGACCAACCGCGGGATGGGCCGGAACGTGGCCTATGTGCAGAAAATGGCTGCACAGGCGGGGGTGGAGATCACCCACGCGACGGGCTACTACAAGGAGCCCTTTCTCCCGCCGGAGTGCTATACGCTGACCGAACAGCAGCTGTGTGACATCATGGTGAAGGAACTGACCGAGGGCATTGAAGGCACCGGTGTCCGGGCGACCGTCATCGGCGAGATCGGCACCTCGAAGGACATCACCGAGACGGAGGCCAAGGTGTTCCGTGCGGCATCCCGCGCCCATGCAGAAACGGGGGCACCCATCTGCACCCACACAACGCTGGGCACGCGCGGCCTGGAGCAGCTGGAGATCTTCAAGAGCTTTGGCGTTGACCTGAGCCGGGTGGTGCTGAGCCACATCGACCTGTCGGCCAATCTGGATTACATGAAGCGCCTGCTGGATCAGGGGGTCAACATTGCGTTCGACACCATCGGCAAGTGCAACTACCAGCCCGATGTCTCCCGTGCAGACTGGCTCAGCCGCCTTTGTGCGGAAGGGTACGACACGCAGATCGTCATGAGCATGGACATCACCCGCCGCAGCAACTTTGCAGACCGGGGCGGTGTGGGCTACAGCTACCTGCTGGACACCTTTGCTCCGCTGGCAAGCGAGGCAGGCGTGCCGGACCGCGCATGGGAGAACCTGCTGTACCGCAATGCACTGCGCATCTACAAAGGACAGAAATAACAAGGATTCGAGGAATTGACAATGAAAACCTATCCCCTGCATTCTATCTCGCTGGAACAGGCAAAACAGCTCCAGTTCAAGGTCATTGACGCAGTGACCCGCAATTTTCAGGGAGAGGAAGTCCTCTCGCTGGGCGACCTCGGCGTGGTGAAAGGGCTGAACAAGCCCCGCTGCACGGTAAAGGTGGAAAAGGTCTTTGCCGACACCTTTGATGCCCCGGCGGCGCTGCTTGTGCGCGGCTCCGGCACGGGCGCGATCCGCTGGGCTCTGACCGCCTGCCTGAAACCGGGGGATGCCATTCTGGTGCACACCTCGCCCATCTATACGACGACGCAGGTGACCATCGACGCCATGGGACTGAACCCCATCCGCGCGGACTTCAACGATCTGGAACAGCTCAAGGCCGTCTGTGCGCAGCACAAGGACGAGATCCGCGGCGCCCTGGTGCAGCTGACCCGGCAGAAGCCGGAGGACCGCTACGACTACAAGGCCGTGATCGCAGCCATCAAGGCTGCGCTGCCGGGCATCCCGGTGGTGACCGATGACAACTACGCCGCCCTGAAAGTGGACGCCATCGGCTGCCAGGCGGGGGCCGACCTGTCCACCTTCTCCTGTTTCAAGATCCTTGGTCCGGAGGGCGTCGGTGCAGTGATCGGCAGCAAGGAGCTGATCGACCGCATCTACAAGATGCAGTATTCCGGCGGCAGTCAGGTGCAGGGACACGAAGCCATGGAGGCCCTGCGCGGCCTGATCTATGCGCCGGTGGCGCTCGCCATCCAGAGCGAGGTCAACGAGGAGCTGGTCCGCCGCCTGAACGCCGGCGAGGTCCCCCATGTGCGGCAGGCGTTCCTGGCGAACGCGCAGAGCAAGGTGCTGCTGGTGGAGTTTGATCAGGAGATTGCCGAAAAAATTCTGGACGCTGCCCCGAAGTTCGGCGCAGCGCCGCATCCGGTGGGCAGCGAGAGCAAATACGAGTTTGCCCCCATGATCTACCGTGTCAGTGGAACGTTCCGTGCGCAGGACCCGACCATTGAACACCGGATGATCCGCATCAACCCCATGCGCAGCGGCCCGGACACCATCATCCGCATCCTGCGCAGCTGCATGGAGCAGGTCGAGGAAAACTGAACCGCTGAAAAAACGAGAGGAAAAGGAGAGATGCCCTGTGTTTTTAAAGACCGTAATGGAGCGCAACCAGCCGTTGGTGCGTCTGGGCATTGAATGGCAGCAGAATGGCGTGATCCTGCCGGACACCTATCTGCTGGATTACGACACGATCCTGGAAAATGCCCGCAGCATCAAACAGGCAAGCGACGCAAACGGCGTGCAGAACTTTTTCATGCTCAAGCAGATCGGACGCAACCCCCTGATCGCCCGTGCGCTGACCGACATGGGATATGTGGGCGCTGTGTGCGTGGACTTCCGCGAGGCGCTGACGATGGTGGAAAATCAGATCCCCCTCGGCAACGTAGGGCATCTGGTCCAGATCCCCCGGGCGGCCCTGAAAAAGATCCTCCGCGCAAAGCCGGTGATCGTAACGGTGTACACGCTGGAAAAAGCCCGCGAGATCAGCGCAGTCTGCACCGAGCTGGGCCTGCACCAGAAGCTGATGCTCCGTGTTCTGGGAGAAGGCGACATGCTGTATTCCGGGCAGTACGGCGGCTTTGAATTGCAGGAACTGGACAGCGCAGTGCGTGCGATCGAGGCGATGCCGAATGTGGAGGTGGGCGGCGTGTGCAGCTTCCCTTGCTTTTTGTACGACGAAGCGGCACAGGACATCCTGCCCATGCCCAACCTCCGGACCGTGCAGACCGCAGCAGAGATGCTGCGCGCCCGCGGCTACCGGGACCTGATGCTCAATACGCCCAGTGCCACCTGCACCCACAGCATCCCGATGATCGCGGCGGCAGGCGGCACCCACGGAGAACCGGGACACGGCCTGACCGGAACGACACCGTATCATGCCGGCCACCCGGATGCCGAGGAGCGCCCCGGCTACCTGTATGTTTCGGAGGTCAGCCACAATCTGGGCGATAAGGCGTACTGCTACGGCGGCGGGCATTACCGCCGCGGTCATATGAAGAACGCCCTGGTGGGCACGACGCCGGAAAATGCAAAGGTCGTGCCGGTGCTGCCGCCGGACGACTCCAGCATCGACTATCATTTTGAACTGCAGCAGAACTGTCCGGTCTCGGCTGCGGCGGTCATGGCGTTCCGGACACAGTTCTTTGTGACCCGGAGCCGGGTGGCAGTGGTCAAAGGGCTGTCCTCCGGCAAGCCGGAGCTGGCGGGCCTGTACTCTGCGCTGGGAGAACCGGTCCGGGAATGACAGAAAGGATAATTCGCAATGGGAAAGTTTGTTGTAATCGTTCTGGATGGTTTTGGTGTGGGCGCAATGCCGGATGTGCCGCAGGTGCGCCCTGCGGACTGCGGTGCCAACACCTGCGTGCATATCTTTGAGCGCACGCCGGACCTGAAGCTGCCCAATCTGGCAAGCCTTGGTCTGGCGAACATCGTGGGGCGGGAGTTCCCCGGCCTGCCGTTTGCGACGGATGCAACGTTCGGCCGTGCCGAGCTGATGCACGATGGTGCGGACACCTTCTTCGGCCATCAGGAGATCATGGGCACCCGCCCGGCAAAGCCCTTCGGCGAGCCGATCTGCAATAAGATCGAGCTCATCAAAAAGACGCTGGAGGATGCGGGTTACCATGTCCGGTATTACACCGGAACATCCGGCAAGCGCCTGCTGATCGTCAACGAGGCCTGCACCGTGGCCGACAATGTGGAATGCGATCCGGGTCAGGCCTTCAACGTCACGGCGGCCATCGACGACCTTGATTTTGAGGAAGAGCTCAAGATCGGTCATCTGGTGCGCAGCGTGTCGGTCGTGCCCCGCGTCATCACCTTCGGCGGGCGCGGCGTGCACCTGCAGAACCTGCTGGATGCCATTGAGGAACACGGCGATTACATCGGCGTGAATGCCCCGGCCAGCGGTGTTTACAACAACGACTACCATTGCATCCACATGGGCTACGGCGTTGACCCGGAGGTGCAGATCCCCACGATTCTGGGCAAGAGCGGCCTGCCGGTGTTCCTGCTGGGCAAGGTGGCCGACGTGGTCACGAACAATTACGGCACCAGCATCCCCATGGTGGACACGGCCAGCGTGCTGCAGCGCACCCTGGAGATCGTAAAGGAGCAGGAGACTGCGTTCATCTGCACCAACGTGCAGGAAACGGACCTGTGCGGCCACCGGGAGAATGTCGCGGCCTACGCAGACCGCCTGCGGGTGGCGGACGAATGGATCGGCAAGATCCGCGACGCCCTGGGCGAGGACGATATCCTCATCGTGCAGGCGGACCACGGCAACGACCCGACCATCGGACACCCGCACCACACCCGTGAGATGGTGCCGCTGATGATCCACAGCGCCCACTCCACCCCTAAGAATATCGGGATCCGCAAGACCCTCAGCGATGTCGGTGCGACCGCTGCGGACTATTTCCACAGCAAGGCACCGGAAAACGGCACCAGCTTTCTGCCGCTGCTGCTGAAGTAAAAACAAAGGAGCGGCGAACTTTTTTGTACAGAGGGCGCCTGCAATGCGCAAAAGCGGCAAAAGGAAACCCGGCAGGTATGCCATCTTATGATGACATACCTGCCGGGTTCTGTTTTATGGGTTGGTGCAGCGATTGCACCGACCCATAGCTTCATTCTAGTTTACTGCTCAATCGGCTTCATGGTGGGGATACTTTCCGGAACCGATTTACAACGCTTCGTGATGCTTCACAATCGCGTTTTTACTTGCATTCCCGGTATTCATAATCCTTCGTGATTCGCCGTCATTCTCGTAGTTTTGCTGTCAATTTGCTGTCCTTGGAAGAATTTTGCTGTCAGACAAAACGCTCAGTAAGAGCCCTTCTTTGCTATCAAAAAATATCCAGTGTAGCAGCCAAACGCTCAAATGATTCCTGTTTTTTCTCCTCAGTCGCTTCGGCATAAATGTCCATCGTGGTCTGAATATCCTTATGCCCCATGACCGATTGGATGACCTTCAGGTTGGTCTCTTTCTCGCAAAGCCTTGTGCAGAACGTGTGCCGCAGATGATGTGCCGAAAAGTCCGGCAGCAGAACCGCTTCGCGATGCTGCTTCTTTGCTTCTACTTCCTCGCCTGCGTTGTAGTCTGCAATAATGCGCTTGATGGCGCGGTTCACAGATTGCGGATTCGGGACGTTGCCAAAGCGATTGCAGAAGATGAAGCCTGTCATACCATCAATCTCCACATCGTTCCAGCCGGATTCTTTCTGCTCCTCATGCAGCATTTCAAAGGCATCCTTTACGGTATCAAGCATCGGAATCGTCCGAACGCCTGCTTCCGTTTTAGGCTTTGAGATGTGCAGAATCGAATTGCGGCTTTCGCCCACCGGGTAATAGACCAGACTGTGATTGATGCTGATAGTACGCCGCTCATAGTCCAGATCATCCCAGCGCAAGCCCAACGCTTCACCAATGCGGCAGCCTGTTCCCAGCAGTACCGTGAACAACGGCCACCAGTGGCAGTAGACCGGATGATTGGCGATATGCTCCATGAACGCCCGTTGCTGCGGAATCGTCAGGGCATGGCGCACACCGGTGGTCCGCTCGGAGCTTTTCTTGATCTCTGCCATCACACCATCCGTGGGATTCTTGCGGACGATTTCATCCCGAACCGCCAGCTGAAAGGTGGGATGCAGCAGCGTGTGAACGCTTTCGAGCGTGTTCGTCTGCAAGCCCTGCTTGTCCAGCAGATAATTGTAAAACTGCAACACGTCTGAATACCGTATCTCCGCAATTTTCTTCTTGCCGAAGGTATCGCGGATAAAGCGGTCATACATATAAAGATAGTTGCTCCGGGTGGTCTGGCGTAGATTCGTTTTCAGGCTCATATAGCGGTCAAACACAAAATTGACCGTTGCTTTGCCTGCAACGTAAATATCTAGACCGTCCATCTGGTCTTTAGTTAGCTGCGCTTCCTTCTCCCGAAGGGTCACAAGGTCATTTGCGTAGATGTATTTGCGCCGTCCCAGCGGGTCCGTGTAAGAATACGCATACCGCTTATCGGAGCTGCGCTGCATCTCGCCTTTTCGCAAGATACGCCCCCGCAGGTCTTTTCGTGTCGTTGCCATATCAATTCTCCTTCCCGAAAGAAGAAGGGCTTGATACTATTTAAGGTCGGACAAAACCTTGTCCAGCCCCTGCAAGACAACTTCTGTTACAGTCAGTTGATGTTGTTCGGCATAATTGCAGATACGCTCATACAGGGCATCCTCCACCCGAATGCTCAAGGTTTTCTTTTTTGCATTTTCGGATTTTGGTCGTCCAATCTTTGCCATAGCTGCTCTCATACCTCCACAGCACCAGTATACTTTCCGTGTGACAGGAAGTCAAGCTGCAAAAAGCCCTTCTTGAAAATTTTTACGAAAAATCGAAAGTTCACACTCTGCTCATTGACATTTTGTCCTTGATTTGCTATTATAATGGTAACAACTCCCCCAGGCCTCTGCGCATAGCGTATGCACACTTGGGGGCGTTTTGCTTATAAAGGAGATTTTTCATGGCAGACAAGGACTTCAAAACGATAGACGAACAAATCGAGATTCTTCGTTCACGCGGCCTTACCATCGAGGATGAAACCGAGGCAAAGGATTTTCTGCTGCGGAACAATTATTACCGTGTCAGCGGCTATTCTCTGACGCTCCGCAAGAACGATGTTTTTGCGAAGTCTGCCACGTTCCAAAATATCGAGGACATTTACAATTTCGACCACGAGTTCCGTCATATCATCCTGCACCATATCGAAACCATTGAGGTGCAGATGAAGTCCATCTATGCCTATGAATTTACAAAGGTATATGGGCCGCTGGGCTATCTGGATACCGCAAATTTCTCCAATCAGGCAAAACATGAAGAAATCATCGAAAAAGCCAACCAGCAGAAGCGTCAGCGGCTGGCCCACGAAGCCTACTTAAAGCACTTCATCAACGATCTGCACCAAGAGATTCCTCTCTGGGCCTACGTTGATTTGCTGACGATCTCCGACATCTCTTTCCTGTATTCCATTTCCGAACGTCCGCTCAAAGAAACAATTGCCCATCGGTTCGGGCTTACTATGAATCGCGGCCCAGAAATTCTGGGGCAGTATATGCACAGCATGACGATCATCCGCAATCTTTGCGCACACGGGAGCCGCATTTACAATCGTCTCTTTGAGCAAAAGCCTTCCCTCAACAAAAAAGAACAGGCGTTGCTGATCCGCCGGGAAGATGGCACAATGGATAATTCCCATTTCTTCGGGTTCTTCCTCATCATGAGAAGGCTTCTGCCTGCTGAGAACTTTGCGGAAATGAAGGAAGCCGTCATTGCTCTGACGGAAAAATATCCGTTTGTGCGAATGGATTATTACGGCTTCCGGGATGACTGGAAAGAAAAGCTCTGATTTTGCATAGAATAAAGGTGACTTCTCCCACGAGCTGCTCTGCAGCGCAATACTGTGGGCGGTCTGGGGCCGGGGGATTTTCCTCCGGCCTATTTTTATGCAATACGGAAGGATTCCAGATACCGCTCGAAAATCTCGCAGTTGACCAACGTCACCTTGTCGATTTTATAAACGGCTTTGGCTTCCTTCGCCAACTCCTGAAATTTTGTCAGACCAAGGCTGTATTTTTCAGCCCCTTCCTGATAGCGGACAAACTTTTTCGCGTTCATTTTTGTTCTTTCAACGTCCTTTCGGGCGTAACCCATAAGCAAAACCTCCATGTTTTATTTTTGATGTAAGTTCAAAATTGCCTGCTCACTCTGCTCATCTTGCACCTTCTGCGTACTGTGAGCAGGCTGAGCAGGTTTTTTCAAGTTGATTCTATTTTTTAATCCCATGGGCTTGGAACATCCACCGGGAGAAACAGGGCAATATCCACATTGTGAAAACCCCGGTTTGTGCCGATGCACTTATCATCATAGACAATGCCCAGACTTTTCTGATTGTCTTTCAGGTGGTGGATAAAGGTGGATGCGGCCAGCGGCTTTTCCAGATTGTCCAGACACCAGCGTTCATAGACTTTATAGAAATCCGTGGATTTGCACTTGGCCCCCTGCCGAATTTCAAAATAGCCCTCGGATTTGAGAAAGCCCAGGATATTGTTGCCCTGCTCCATCGCTTCTTTCAGATTCGCGGCGATGCGTTCGCTGATGGTAAACCGATAGTTGTTCCGAATCAGCCGATGCAGCCCTTCCAACGCCCAAAGCAGGATATCTTCTTTTTCGTTCCGCATCTTGTCAATGAGAAAAGGATCATCCACCCGGCCAACGGGCTTTTCCTTAGTGGTGAGCA